>ERZ791794.162-NODE-162-length-59438-cov-71.383847_pt1 | contig 59438 bp, 41 predicted proteins | sample MGYA00510312_ERZ791794 | MGnify/ENA primary metagenome ERZ791794 (study PRJEB30046, sample SAMN00791977) | human gut metagenome | study: EMG produced TPA metagenomics assembly of the A metagenome-wide association study of gut microbiota in type 2... | reverse complement strand
ATTTGATATTCCCTATAGATAAGTTATATGCTGGCGTTTGCTGCTGAACAAAAAGGAGGATGTGTCATAAGTTTATGATTCACCCTCTTCTATTTGTTGAAAGAGATAGAATATGTTGCTTGAAGAGATAGGATATGTTGTTGGAAGAGACAGAATAAGTTGTTGGAAGAGATAGGATATGTTGTTGAGACAGTCAGTATCTTCGGTCGCACAACAGCTGTTGTGCGCTTGCATAACAGCTGATATGCGCATGCACAACACCTGTTGTGCATGCGGTAGTCAACTGTTATACACCAACTATTATCCAGACTTATGACACACCCTCCTCTTCTTTGTTTTTTATTACAACTGATAGAATTTGGTGAAAGCCTTCACGCAATATTCATGGTCGATAACGCTACCGGTTTCGCGGCAACTGTGCATAGCGAGGATGGCATTGCCCATATCCACACCCTTCAATGGGATGGAAGAGGCGAGGATATTGCCCAATGTGCTGCCGCCCGCTACATCACTGTGGTTTACGAAACGCTGGCATGGTACACTGGCTGCATCGCAGATGTTGGCGAAGATGGCTGCTGATACAGCATCGCTCGCATACTTCTGGGCTGCATTGAACTTGATGACCGGACCACCGCCCAACTTAGGATGATTCGTAGGGTCGAATTTTTCGCTATAGTTAGGATGCCAGGCATGTGCATTATCGGCTGAAATCATGAAGGCACGCTCTACTGCCTGATAATAAGCCTCTTCTGTATGGCTCTGTGCCAGGGCAATGCGCTGGAGCATATATGAAAGGAATGGACTTCCGGCTCCCTGTTTGGTCTGAGACCCCGTTTCTTCATTATCGAAGATGGCGAGAACCTGAGTGGTATCATTGGCATCAGATGCAATCATCGCCTCTACACCAGCCCAGCACATAGACAGGTCATCAAGTCTGCCTGAAGAGATAAACTCATCGTGTACACCGAAGGTGCAGGCTGGAGTGGCATCAGCCAGGTAGAGATCGAAATCAAGAACATCCTCTTTCAGGATATTCAGTTCGTCGGTTATCACATTCATCAGCAGGTTACCCTTCTCCAGTTCATCATTGATGATGCCGAGGATAGGGAGTACATCCTTCTGCTTGCTCAACTTCACACCATCATTCACCTGACGGTTGAAGTGGATAGCGAGATTGCTGATCTGCAGCAATGGGCGCTTCACATGAAGAAGGAGCGTCTGGGGATTCATCGCATTCTCGCCCTTCACGATAACTCTACCTGCCAGGGTGAGCGGACGGTCGAACCAGGTTGACATGATTGGACCACCATAAACCTCGGTATTCAGTTTTACGATACCGCCCTCGCAAAGCATCTCTGCATTTGGCTTGATGCGGAAGGTAGGCGAATCGCAGTGGGCGCAGATCATGTGGAAACCGGCATCTGCCAAAGGTTTCTTTCCGATTTGGAAGGCGTAGATGGAAGAGTCGTTCTTGGTAACGAAGAACTTTTCACCCGCTTCAATCTTGCCCAAAGGCTCCTGTGGGTTCATACGGCGGAACCCGTTCTTCTCCAATTCCTCAGAGATATTCTTTACTGCCAGGAAATTCACTGGCGATGCGTCTAGAAAGGATAATAATCTTTTGATCATAGTCTATATCTTTATATTAATATCTTGCAAAGATAATAGATTTTTTTCATTTTATCTCATTATTCTATTTGTTTTTCATTTTTTTGTATTATCTTTGTCCCCAAATAAGATCAATGAAAGAATTATGAAACGATATAAATCCTGCACTCTAATTATATTGCTGCTGTTGGCATTGGCTCTTCAGGCATATGCGCATATTTCCAGAAATATGTTCATGCTTTCCAATCTCAATGCTGCCAATGGTCTTTCCAGCCCTCGAGTTTATTCTATTGTCGAGGCAGAGGATGGTGCCATGTGGATAAGTACTAAGCGTGGAGTTGACCGATATAATGGGCAACAAGTAACCAATTATACTTTATACACAGAGATGCCGTATAGTGATGCTTGTGGTAGAAGTATTAAACTGACTAAGGATGCGCAACATCTGATTTACGCCTATGACAACAAGGGAAAGGTGTATATATATGATAAGAGGAAAGATACATTTGTTTTGAAATGTAATCTTCAGAAAATTTTAGGTGGAAGTATCGTGTTGAACGAACTGTTGGTAGACGAAAAGGGCAATTTCTGGTTAGCTATGGATAGAGGCATTTATTGCTTATCAGCAGCTACTGATGGAAAGGAGATAGTTCGGGAGACAGCTAAGGGTAGGTTTGTATTGAAAAATACCTATATTAATCATATCCAATTTATAGGTGAGAAACTCTTGATAGGAACATTTAAAGATGTTTATTGCTATTCGATGTCTGCCCGGAAGTTAGAAAAGAAGATTAGTGGCAGTTCTGTAGTATCCTCTTATCATGATATTGTGGGACATCGTATCTGGCTGGGTACTTTTCACGAAGGAGTTAAAGTAGTGGATGATCGTACTTGGAAGCTGATAAAATCTGCTGATTTCCAATCTTTGCAAAACATTCCTAAAATTCCCGTACGTTCAATCATTTTATATGATAAGCAGACTCTTCTGATGGCTGTAGATGGAGCTGGAATATATGCTTATGACAGTTCGAATAAACAAACCAAGCTCTTGCTTGATACAGACGGACGTCCGGGTAACGTGCTGAATGGTAATGGATTATATACCTTGTACTGCGATCGTTTTGGCGATTTATGGACAGGCTCTTACTCGGGAGGAGTAGATTTGGCAATACCGATGAAACATACATTGGAATATATCACACATGAATATCTCAACAATCAATCACTGATAGATAATTGTGTGAACGATGTTTTCCAAAGCCGTGATGGAAAAATATGGTATGCCACAAATAAAGGAGTAAGTGTTTATGATGCGCAGACTCGTCTTTGGCATCATGGATTATATAATAAAGTGGCGCTTACGATTTGTCAGACTTTAGACGGCAGAATTCTGGTTGGTACCTATGGTAATGGCGTATATCAGGTTCATGCTGATGGCACTAGTATGCCTGCTTATTCTGTGGAAACAGGAATGTTGAAGAGTGATTACGTATTCAGTCTTTTTACTGATAGCGATGGTAATGTTTGGGTGGGATGTTTGGATGGAGATATGGCTTGTTTCCCTTCAGATAAATATAATTTGAATGGAACGGGAAAGTCGGTATTCTATCTGCCAGTCAACGAAGTGCAATGCATCACGGAATCACCGGATAAGCGTTTTATTGCTGTAGGAACTTCGCATGGAGGCTATTTGATTGATAAGCGCGAACCTTTGCATCCTCGTCGTTTCTTTTATCCTGAACAGTATCCCGAAAAAGACATTAATTTGTTTGTCAACAGTATGGCTTTTCAGGATTCCCGTCATATCTGGATTGGAACGGATGGAGGAGGACTCTATGATTATGATTTACTGACAAAGAAGTTTAAGCGTTATACTAATCAGGACGCTTTGCCTTCTAATACTGTTTATGGACTTATAAAAGGTATTAATGGCAATTTGTGGATCAGTACGGATAAAGGTTTGGCGTTCATGAAACAGGGGAAGATAGTAAACCTCAACATCTTTAAGGGAATGGAACGTGAGTATAACCGAATGTCTGTTGCGTGTACTTCAGATGGCAGGGTGCTTTTTGGCAGCAACGATGGAGTTGTCGCTTTGACTCCTATGTTTGCCAAAGGTTTGAATTATGCCGCTCCACTTCGTATTCATAGTGTTGAGGTTGAAGGTGTCGAACGTTCCGATTACTGGAATGAATGTCTCTTTGAAATGTTGAAGGAAGGCAAATTGAGTCTTAGCCATAATGAGAATACGCTGGTTGTTTCTTTCGAGAGTATCAATTATCAATACCAGTATGATATTCAATATCAATATTATTTGGAAGGATACGACCGTAATTGGAGTAAACCATCTTCTAATCAGTTGGCACGATTTGTAAATTTGCCTTCGGGCAGCTATGTGCTTCATGTAAAGGCTATCTGCAGAAGTAATGGTAGAGAATTGGGAGAAACAACTTTGGAGATTAATATAGCCCAGCCTTGGTGGAATACCTGGTGGGCATGGATTATCTATCTCTGTATTTTTGCTGCCATCTTATATTTTGTCTGGCAGTATTACAAAGAGCGCTTACAGCGAAAGTATTATGATGAGAAAATCAATTTCTTCGTTAATACTGCCCATAACATACGTACTCCTTTGAGTCTCGTGTTGGCTCCTCTTGATAATCTGGCTAATGATTCCAACTTGAGTGAGAAAAGCCGTGGATTCTTGGATATGGCGCATCGCAACGGCAACAAACTATTGAAGATGGTTACAGAATTGCTTGACTTCCAAAAGATAGAGCAGTCTGTCGAACAGGTTCGCCTGCAAGATATAGAATTGCCGATGCTTTTACGTGTGCAGTTGGAAAAGTTTGTATTGGCAGCTCAGGAGAAGCATATTCAACTGTGTATTGAAACGTGTCCGCAGCAACAGATTCATTCTGATGTCAAAATGATGGATCTGATATTGGAAAATCTTCTCTCGAATGCTATCAAATATACACCTCAAGGTGGAAAGGTTACGTTGTCGGCTTCTGTTGAAGGCAAGATGGCTATGATTCATGTGTGTGATACAGGTATAGGTATTCCAAAGGCCGAAATTAAGAGTATCTTCAAGACCTTCTTCAGGGCTTCTAATGCGATAAATTCTCAGGAAATGGGAAGTGGATTAGGACTGATGCTTACACGAAAGCTTGTAGAGAAATTAGGAGGAAAGCTTAGCTTCGTAAGTGAGGAAGGAAAGGGTACTACTTTCTGTGTGAAGATGCCATTAGGTCATGTAACAGATTCTTCTGTCCGGCTTGTAGGAGAAAAGAAAAATGTTGCAACTGAATCTTCTTTAGCTGAAGATAAGCATGATGAAACTAGCCAGACTGTGTCTTCTGCGGTTCTGCAGGATGCTGATGTTTCAACGGATACACTTCTTTTTGTCGATGACAATGAAGATCTTCGCAAATATATCAGAATGACTTTTGGTGATTCTTATCAAGTAGTTGATGTGGAGAGTGCAGAGGCTGCCTTGAAATATTTGAAAGAGGGCGGGATATGTGATATCGTTGTTTCTGATGTCATGATGCCTGGAATGCACGGAGATGAGTTCTGCCGCAGCATCAAGGAAAATAAGGAAACATCATGGCTGCCTGTTATCCTGCTGACTGCTAAGGCTGGTCGTGACTTTATGATAGAGGGACTCGGACTGGGTGCTGATGACTATATAGCCAAGCCATTCGATACTGCTATTCTTGCGAGTAAGGTTGCTAGTATTTTGAAGAATCGTCGCCGGTTGAGTCAGTATTATATGGACAGAAGCCTTGCTCTTGTTAGAGGAGAGGTCGCTTCTGAGTCTGCTTCTTCCGAGCAGATTGTGGGTTCTGATTCTTCCTATGAACACTTGGAACCTACTGGAACTTCTGAAGAGAAAAAGGATGATACTGTCTTGAATAAGCAAGGACAGACATTCGAAAATGTGGCAGAAGCTGTTCTGGATCCGCAAGACCAGGCTTTTGTAGATAAAGCTACCCGTTTGGTGTTGGCTCATCTGAGCGACACAGACTTTAATATCGACCGACTCTGTAGAGAGATGGCGATGAGCAGAACGCTTTTCTATGGTAGGCTGAAGACTCTTACGGGCCAAAGTCCGCAGGATTTTATGCGTTTGATACGTCTGGAGCAGGCTGCAATCTTCCTGAAACAGGGGGATAGTGTGCTGGATGTATCTGTGAAAGCCGGTTTTGTAAATGTGAAGTACTTTAGTACTGTATTTAAAAAACACTTTGGGGTTTCTCCTAGTAAGTATCTGTAAATTAGAGTTTTAAATTCAAAGAAAAGGTTTCTGTTTAGACGATATGTCTGAATTGAAACCTTTTTTTGTTTGTTATCTAACCCTCTGGAAGTTCCTTTTCTTTATCTTTGCAACCAGATTCTGTTAAGTAAGTCAAACAGTTATTTAAAAAACGAAACAATAACAATATAAACATAAAAATGAAAAGGAACTTTTTGAAAATTAGCCTCTTTTTAATAGGCGTCTTCACATGTCTCTCATGCGAAGCAAGTACGTTGCCCTCATCCGGCAGTTCTGAAGGTGTAGGCGAATCCATACCTACTGCCCAGCAATGGAATAAAGATGTTGTGGGGTGGAATCTTGGCAACGCATTCGAGTGCTCAGCTCCTGGACAGGATGGTGAGTCGATGCAGATTGGCAACCCTGATGGTTCTATCCATGCAGAGACAGCCTGGGGCAATCCCGTTGTTACCAAGAAGATGATACAAGCCGTGAAGAAGGCAGGTTTCAATGCCATCCGTATTCCAATCCGTTGGCAGTGCCACATTACCAACGCTCAGGCGATGAGCATCGACAAGGCTTGGATTGCTCGCATCAAGGAGGTGGTGGGCTGGTGCCTTGACAACGGTTTGAAGGTTATCATCAATGTGCATCATGAAAAATGGCTCGAAGGTCGTCCTACCTATCAATATAAGGAAGAAAACTGCCAGAAGCTTGCGCTCCTCTGGATGAATATCGCCTCTGAGTTTGCCAATTATGACAGTCGCTTGGCTTTCGCCGGTACCAATGAGGTTCACATCAGGGACAACTGGGGCAAGCCTACTGCCGAGAACCTCGAAGTGCAGAATGCTTACAATCAGATATTCGTGGATATGGTTCGTGCCACAGGCGGCAACAATGCCAAGCGCCACCTCATCTTACAGACTTACGTTTGTAACCCATGGTTTGGCATAGAGAATGGAGATTTCATCATTCCGAAGGATGCCGAAGGCAATGGCAATAACTATATGAGTGTGGAATTTCACTACTATCAGCCATGGAGCTACGCCGGCGATTGCACCTACGATTACTGGGGTGATGCCTACAAGGATGCTGGCAAGATACCTGCAGAAAACGAGAAGACGATGACGGATTTCTTCGACAAGGCGGTGAATACCTGGAGCAACAAAGGACTGGGTATCGTAATAGGAGAGTGGGGAGTAACCGATCACTATAAGTCTAACTCAGAGAAAGTGCATGAAAACATGACCTACTACTGTAAGTTCTTGACTACGGAGGCTCGCAAACGAGGCTTCTCTACTTTCGTTTGGGACAACAACCACTTCGGCAACGGCTCTGAGAAGTATGGCATCTTCGACCGTTTCAAGAGTATGAAGGTGAATGCTCCTTGGATTCTCGAAGGAATCTTTGGGAAAGAATAATGTTAAACTAAAAACAAAAATATCAATTATGAGAAAGAAAACTATGTTTCTCGGCCTGCTTGGTGCAGGTTTGATGTGGATGCCTGCTTCTGCCATTCTCGCTGCCCAGATGAACAATGCAGCGATGAGCGTTCAGCAGAACCAAGGCATCAAGGGTACAGTGGTGGATGCCACTGGCGAAACCTTGATTGGCGCTAGCGTGAAGGTGGCTGGTACAACCAACGGTGCCGTTACCGATATAGATGGTAACTTTACGTTGAACTGCAAGCCTGGAGCAACGCTCGAAGTGAGCTACATCGGTTACAAGACAATGACCGTGAAAGCTGCTAATGGCATGAAAATCACGATGCAAGAGGATGGTAAGGCCTTGAATGAGGTCGTTGTTACCGCCCTTGGTATCAAGCGCGACCGCAAGGCTCTCGGCTATGGCTTGGAGGAAGTGAAAGGTGAGGAACTTACCAAGGCGAAGGAAACCAACGTCATCAACTCTCTTTCTGGTAAGGTGGCTGGTCTCGTTGTGCAGAACACCGCTGGCGGTGCTTCAGGTTCTACCCGCGTGCTTCTTCGTGGTAATACAGAAATGGCAGGCAATAACCAGCCTCTTTACGTGGTGGATGGTGTGCCTTTGGATAATACCAACTTTGGCAGTGCTGGTGAAAGTGGTGGTTATGACCTCGGTGATGGTATCTCTGCCATCAATCCTGACGACATCGAGACGATGACCGTATTGAAAGGTCCTGCTGCCTCTGCCCTCTATGGTAGCCGTGCTTCTCATGGTGTTATCTTGATTACGACCAAGAAGGCGGAGAAGGATAGAATTTCCGTGGAGTACAATGGTTCTTATACTATCGATACCCAGTTGGCTAAATGGGACGACATCCAGGAGATATATGGTGCTGGCTACAATGGCGAGCTTCCTACATCCAGCACTTCTGGTACGAACTCAAGTTGGGGACCTAAGGCCGATGACTTCATGTTCAAATATTTCGATGGCGAAGAACGTCCATTCATGATGCATCCTAACAATGCTTCTGATTTCTTCCGCACAGGTTTTACCACCCAGAACTCTGCCATCCTCTCAGTTAATTCCGGTAAGACGGGTATGCGTTTCTCTGTTACCGATATGCGCAATAAGGATATCTTGCCAAATACCAATATGAGTCGTGACAACTTCAACCTCCGAGTGAATACCTCTGCAGGTCCTGTTGACTTCGACTTCACCGCCAACTATACTCGTGAGAAGGTAAAGAACCGTCCTGCCCTTGGTGACTCCCAGAGCAACGTGGGTAAGAACCTCATGACCCTGGCAGGTACCTACGACCAGGCTTGGTTGAAGCACTATGAAGATGCCGATGGCAACTACTCCAACTGGAATGGTAACGATCAGTATAACAAGAACCCATACTGGGATCTCTATAAGAACAGCAATACATCCGACAAGGACGTGTTCCGTTTTACGGGTAAGGCAATCTGGAACATCAACAAGCACCTCAAGTTGCAGGGTACTATCGGTACCGACATCAACAGCATGAACTTCCAGGAATTCATCGCCAAGACAACTCCAGGAACTCCTGCCGGAAAGCTTACCGACCAAATCTTCAAGAACCGCACACTCAACGCCGAGATACTTGCCCTCTACAACAACTCATGGGGCGACTTCGATGTCAACGCTACCGCTGGTGGTAACATCTTCAAGGTGAACAACAAGACCACTACCAACGTCGGTCTCAACCAGCAGATGAATGGCATCCAGAACATCATGAACTATCAGGAACAGAACACTCGTGAGAGTATGTACAAGAAGCAGATCAGCTCTCTCTATGCCAGCGCGAGCCTCGGCTACAAGCATACTTACTATTTGGAGGGAACCATCCGTGGCGATAAGTCGTCTACGCTCCCTACAAATAACAATACATACGTATATCCATCTGTATCGGGTAGTTTGGTTTTCTCTGAGTTTATCAAGAACAAGAAGTTCATCAATTATGGTAAGATTCGCGCATCTTGGGCAAAGGTAGGTAGCGATACCGATCCATACCTGTTGGCACTCAACTATACCACGGGCAAGTACAGCTACTCGGGTTATACCATCGGTATGATAGCCAACTCAACACAGCCGAACAAGGATTTGAAGCCTACTATGACAGGTTCTTACGAGGTAGGTTTGGAGATGAAGTTCCTTAACGGACGCTTGGGCTTGGATGCCACCTATTACAACCAGAACTCCAAGAACCAGATTTTGAGCTTGGCTTCAACCACCACCTCTGGCTATGCTTACCGCCTCATCAATGCCGGTGAGATTCAGAACCAGGGTATCGAGATAGCCCTCAATGCCCGTGCCTTGCAGATCAAGGACTTCGCTTGGGACTTGGGTGTCAACTTCTCGAAGAATACCAACAAGGTGAAGTCGCTCATCGATGGCATGGACTACTTCGAGTTGGCGAAGGCAACCTGGTGCGGTGTTTCTGTAGGTGCCAAGGTAGGTGAGAACTATGGAGCTATCCGTGGACACGACTTCCTCTACAACGACAAGGGTCAGGTGGTTGTCGATGCAGCTACTGGTCTTCCAAAGGTTGACCAGGAAATCAAGACCATCGGCAACTCTACTTGGGACTGGACAGGTGGTTTCTACTCAACCTTCAGCTACAAGAACTTCCGCCTCTCTGCATCCTTTGATGTGAAGGTAGGTGCCGACATCTACTCTATGTCCATGCGTTCTGCATACGAGACAGGTAAGGCAAAGGGAACATTGGCAGGCCGTGAGGAGTGGTACTCTTCTGAGGAGGCTCGCAAGGCTTCGGGTATGGAACTTGCCGAATGGCGTGCAGCAGGTAACTGCAAGGGATTTGTCGTAGATGGTGTCATCGACAATGGCGACGGTACTTATCGCAAGAACGACATCGCCGTGAACCCTGAAGATTACTGGAAGCATGTGGCAAAAGGCGTGCAGAGTGCCTTCGTTTACGACAACTCTTACGTGAAGTGTCGTGAGATTACTTTCGGCTATACCTTCCCAGAGAGCATCCTGGGCAAGTATGTCAAGGGCTTGACCGTATCCTTCGTGGCTCGTAACCCATTCATTGTTTGGAAGAACATTCCTAACATCGACCCAGACTCCAGCTACAACACCTCAGGTCTCGGTCTGGAATATGGTTCCCTGCCATCTCGCAAGAGTTATGGTTTGAACGTGAACGTGAAGTTCTAGTCTCGAAAAAATGAATCAATTTCTTTAGAAGAGTTCTAATATATAATAAGGTAAGAAAATGAACAATATAATCAAGAAATATATAGGTAAGAGCAGCCTGATGATGGCTTTCGCCCTGATGGCAACCGGCACTGCGATGACTTCTTGCTCTGATGATACCTTGAGTAACATCAATACCGACAAGACCAAGGTGAACGAGCTCGACCCTAACGCACAGTTGACAACAGCTTTGTTGCAGACTTACGGTGACTTCAGTCTGATGGATACCTACCGTAACTATATAACGGGTTTTCCACAGTATTTCGCTGGCGGTTGGAATGTAACCAATTACGCTGGTTCTAATTTCAGAGAAGATGATATGACCCGTCGTGTCTGGGACCGCTATTATGAAATCAGTATCAAGAACCTTGTGGATGCCATCCACAAATCTACTGACAAGGCAAACTTGAATGCGGCACTTCGTATCCATCGTGTCTATCTCACGGCAGTTTTGGCAGATACCTACGGTGACGTGCCTTGTTCGGAGGCAGGTCTGGGTTATATCTCAGGTATCTCCAACCCTAAGTATGATACCGTAGAGGAACTCTACAGCTGGTTCTTCGAGGAACTTGACGCTTGCGAGAAGCAGCTTGGCACAGGTACCGACCACATTTCTGGTGATGTCACCAGCATGGGTGGTGATGTAGCTAAGTGGAAGAAGTATGCCAATGCACTCCGTATGCGCTATGCCATGCGCATTTCCGATGTTAATCCACAGAAGGCAAAGGAAGAGTTTGAGAAGGCTGTGGCTGCCGGTGCTATCGCCAGTGCAGCAGATGATGCTTATATCAAGTATGCTGATTCTCCATTTACCTATTATGATGGAGCCAACGACTACGATTTCCGTGCCAATGCATTGAGCGAGACTCTCTATGGTCAGGATCCCACATCACCTACCATGGTATGCTCTACCTTGTTCTATCAGTTGCAGAATACCAACGACCCTCGTCTCTATCGCATCTGTCGTCACTACTACAATATCAAGCGTAGTCAGGTGAAGCCAGATAAGGAGCAGAACATCGACTTGACCGATGATTTCCTGGCTTACTTCCAGAGCAAGAACCTCGGTGAGGAGCCTTGCAACCCTGGTGCTGCCTGGTACACAGACTGGATGAATCCAGCTACGTTGGATGACCTTCCTACTTTGAAGAAGTATGCAGAGATAGACGAGAACACTTATGCCAACTCTGATTATATAGCCCGAGCTAGTCGTCCTTGCCTGAACATCGACTTCGAGATGCCTTCTTGTCCTGGCGACTTGATGAGCTATGCTGAGGTGGAGTTCCTCAAGGCTGAGGCTGCAACCAAGGATTGGAATGTTGGTGGTGGTGATGCTGAGAGTCACTACGAGGCTGGTGTTCGTGCCAGCATGGAGTTGCTCAACAACTACTATCTTACATCCAATAAGATTTCCAAGGAAGAGATTGATGCGTTCATTGCCAGCAATCCGTTGGGTGACAATCCTAAGGAGACCATCAACACCCAGGCTTGGATTCTCCACATGATGAACCCTTCTGAGGGTTGGGCTAACTTGCGCCGCTCTGACTATCCTGCCATCTTGAATCGTGATCTCTTGACCAAGAATGGTTTCACTTATACGGATTCCGATTGGTCAATGCCTGTCCGCTTGCAGTATCCTGTATTGGAAGCTCAGTACAACAATGCCAACTACAAGGCTGCCATCGACCGCATGGGTGGTACAGACGATTGGCACAAGCGCCTCTGGTGGGACAAGGCTGATGTAAACCTTCAGCCAGACTTCAATCCTCCATTCGGAAAGGGATATAGCAAGTAGTGTTTAATGTTAAGTGTTTAATGTTAAGTCTTATAGGACAATAGAATAGAATAATTAATTATGAATAAGACAATGAAACAATATAAGGGAAAAGTCTTGAAGGCTATGATGATGCTCTTAGCCGTGGGTTTCGCACTGGCTGGTACATCTACCTTGTCTTCTTGCTCTTCTGACGATGAACCATACTTCACAGCCAGCGAAGATGACAATCCACGTATCTTGAACACCGACTTGGCTGATTCCCAGATAGACCGCAAGACTAATTATAAGTTGGAAATCAAGGTGACTCCTGTTCACTACACCACTGTGACATGGTTGCTCGATGGCACTAAGATAGCCGAAGGTACTACTATCGACCAACCTTTGCCTATAGGTAATCATGAACTGAAGATTGTGGCAACCACCACCAAGGGCAAGACCACTTCTCGCACCCTCAATGTGGTAGTAACTCCAGCTGCCGACGACCCAGCTCTCGGTACCAATACCGTCGAGCTTTGGGTAGCTCCAGGTGCTGAGACCACTATCCATAATTGCAAGAATCTCGGTACAGTTGCTAAAGTAATGGTAGGTGGCAAGGAAGTAGCCTTCGAGGTTCTCGAAGAGGGCACAGCCTTGAAGCTCACAGCTCCTACAGGTTTGGAGAATGGTGACTATGATATCACTTTGGTAGATGGTGAGGGCAACCAGTTCCCTAGCGGTACCATCAAGGTAACTACAGAGCCACGTCCATCTATGGAGAACACCCTCTGGGAAGGTGAGTTTGCCGTGACATGGAGTACACCATTCGATGCCTTGAAGGATACCTTCCTCTCAAAGGTGAAGGCTGGCACCATCCTCCGTGTCTATGTAGATGGAAATGGTCAGGGTACTGCTGCTACCTCTTGGTGGAACAACATCCTTACTGGTAAGGGCGACCCTGAGCGTGGCGACATCATGGTGAATGGACCTGCTAAATGGGAGTTTGAACTGACCGACTTGTCTATCCAGCTCTTGACAGAGCAGAATGGTCTCCTCCTCGTGGGTGACGGTTACACCGTAAAAAAAGTAACTATTGAATAATATATTGGAAAGTTTTCCGTTTTATCATAAAACGTCAAACCTTTGAATTTATGAAGAAAATATTATTATCTATTTCAATGTTGGCATTGGCTTATACAGCCAGTGCCAATGTTCCAGTTATCAAGAGCGACCCTAAGATAGAGGCTCAGGTAGAACAAACCCTGAAGAAACTCACCTTGGAGGAAAAGATAGGTCAGATGATGGAATTGGTGACCGACCTCTTTGGTGCCAACGACAAGAACGGTGTGTTCTATATCGACGAGCACAAGACCGATTCTATCCTTTCCCGCTATAAGATTGGCTCTATCCTCAACGCTCCAAATACCTGCGCTCCTACAGCCAAGCAGTGGGAGAAGTACATCGCGCAAATCCAGAAGATCTCGATGAAGCGCATCGGCATCCCTTGTGTCTTCGGTCTCGACCAGAACCATGGTTCTACTTATACACAGGGCGGAACCCTCTTCCCGCAGAACATCAATGTGGCTGCCACTTTCAATCGTGAGATTGCTCGCCGTTCGGCTGAGGCTACCGCTTATGAGACTCGTGCGGTGAGCGTGCCTTGGACTTACAGTCCTACCGTTGACCTCGGTCGTGATGCCCGTTGGCCTCGCATCTGGGAGAACTTTGGCGAGGATTGCTACCTCAGTTCTGAGATGGGCAAGGCGATGGTCTATGGTTTCCAGGGTGAGGACCCAAACAACATCGACCAGTATCACATTGCCACTTCAATGAAGCACTTCATGGGCTATGGTGTGCCTTGGACCGGTAAAGACCGTACGCCAGCCTATATCTCTCCTGCCGACTTGCGAGAGAAGCACTTCGCTCCTTTCCTGGCGGGTCTGCAGGCTGGAGCCTTGACCGTGATGGTGAATTCCGCTTCCGTCAACGGTATGCCGATGCATGCCAACAAGGACATTCTGACAGGATGGCTGAAGGAAGAGACAGGATGGGATGGTGTGCTCATCACCGACTGGGCAGACATCAACAATCTCTATACTCGTGAGATGGTGGCAAAGGACAAGAAGGATGCGCTCCGCATTGCCATCAATGCTGGTATCGACATGATTATGGAACCTTATTCTTGCGATGCTTGTGGCTATCTTGTAGAACTGGTGAAGGAAGGTAAGATTCCGATGAGTCGTATCGATGATGCCTGCCGTCGTGTGCTTCGCATGAAATACCGTCTTGACCTCTTCAAGAACCCAACCCAGAAACTCAAGAATTATCCTAAGTTTGGTGGTGAGGAGTTTGCCAAGCTCGCCTTGGAGGGAGCTACCGAGAGTATGGTGCTCCTGAAGAAAGAAGGCAATATCCTGCCTTTGCAGCATGGCAAGAAGATTCTCCTTACGGGTCCTAATGCCAATCAGATGCGCTGCCTGGACGGTGGATGGAGCTATACCTGGCAGGGACATCGTGCCGATGAGTTTGCCGGCAAGTACAACACCATCTATGAGGCTTTCTGTAATGAGTATGGCAAGGAGAATGTCATCTTGAACCAGGGTGTTACCTATAATGAGAAGGGAAAATACTGGGAGGAGAACGAACCTCAGATTCAGGGGGCTGTGGCTGCAGCGAAGGATGCCGACGTCATCGTGGCTTGCATTGGCGAGAACTCCTATACAGAGACTCCGGGCAACCTGACCGACCTTTGGCTCTCAGAGAACCAGCGCAATCTGGTCAAGGCTTTGGCTCAGACAGGCAAGCCTGTCATCTTGGTGCTGAATGAAGGTCGTCCTCGTCTCATCGCCGACATCGAACCATTGGCACAGGGCATCATCAACATCCTTATCCCTGGCAACATGGGCGGCGATGCCTTGGTAGGCTTGGTATCGGGCAAGTCAAACTTCAGTGGCAAGATGCCTTACACCTATCCTAAGGAAATCAATTCGCTCGCCAACTATGACTTCAAGAAGAGTGAGGAGGTGGGTACGATGGAAGGTGCTTACGACTACAATGCGAAGATTACCCAGCAGTGGGGCTTCGGATATGGTTTGAGTTATACCTCTTACAAATATAGCAACCTGAAGGTTTCTCAGTCTGATTTCCGCCACGGCGACATCATCAAGGTGAGCGTGGATGTGAAGAATACGGGCAAGGTGGCAGGCAAGGAGAGTGTCCTCCTGTTCAGTAGCGATCTCATCGCCAGTATGGTGCCTGATGGCCGTCGTCTCCGTGCCTTCGACAAGGTGGAACTTCAGCCTGGTGAGACCAAGACCATGACATTTGAATTAAAGGCAGACGATTTGGCCTTCGTAGGTTGGAATGGCAAATGGAGATTGGAGGAAGGCGACTTCAAGTTGATGATTGCCGACCAGAGTGCTGATATCCATTGCACTGATACTTATCAGTGGGCTACTGCCAACCGATAATGTATATTTAAGATAATTTAAAGAAAAGAGCGTGCCAATAGTGGTGCGCTCTTTTTGTTTGCATAGTTAAATGCAGAAGAGTTAAATATCTACAAGAATCCCCCATGATGTTTGGTGTTATGTCTTGAAATGATTACTTTTGCAAATCATAATTTTTGCAGATTTACAGAATCATTCAAAACAAGGATAAATGGAAATAGTAATTGGAATCATCATAGGGCTTGCCATCGGATTCTTCGTGGGGAAACTGATGGAAGGAAAAAAGGCGGGAGAGGAGAAAACGCAGCTCATAGCGAAGGCTCAGGTGCTGGCGGCTAACATCGAACAGATAAAACTGCATCATGCTTCTGAGGTTCAATCAATGAAACAATCTCATGCTGCTGAGGTTCAATCAATGAAATCTCAAATGGAGAACGAACGGCTGTATGCGGCGAAACTCAGGGCGGAAAGCGACCAGCAGTGGGCACAGAAACTCGAGAGTCTGAAGCAGGAAATGCAGCGAATGACCATAGAACAGCAGAAGGTGGCGGCTGAGCAGTTGGCTGCCAAACAGTCGGCTCTGCAGGAAAACAACCGTCTGCAGATGGATGAACTCCTGAAACCTATCAAGGAACAGTTTGCTGATTTCAAGAAATCTGTAGAGGAGAGCAAAACCCAGAACGAGGTGAACAAGAAGGAACTGCAGAACACCTTCGAGGCAACGATGAAACTCTTCCAGCAGGAACAGCAGCAGGCTGTACTGAACCTGAAGGAGCAGACCGAGAAGATTGGCTCCGATGCTGCCAACCTGACCAAGGCATTGAAGGGCGACAGCAAGATGCAGGGCGACTGGGGCGAGATGGTGCTGGAAACCATCCTGGAGAACAGTGGACTTCGTAAAGATGAGGAATTCTTCATTCAGGAGAATACGAAAGATGAAGAGGGAAAGAACTATCGTCCGGATGTCATCGTCCGATTCCCGGAAGGCAGAAGTGTGGTCATCGATTCCAAGGTTTCGCTTACCGCCTATTCCGATGCTCTGGCAGCTGAAGATGAGGATGAACAGGAACGCCTGATGAAGGCACATGCGCTGAGCGTACGAAAGCACATCGATGAACTGGCAGCCAAAGACTATTCCAAGCTGGTGGATGATGCCATCGGCTTCGTACTGATGTTCATCCCTAACGAGACCAGCTATATCGCAGCGATGAAGCAGCAGCCGGATCTCAGCCGTTATGCTTATCAGAAGAAGATTATTATCATCTCACCAAGCAATCTGCTCATGGCGTTGCAGCTGGCGTATAATCTCTGGCAGTATGACCGGCAGAACAAGAATGTAGAGAAAATCGTGAAGACGGCTGCTGACCTGTATGATAAGGTGGCTGGCTTCGAAGATACCTTTATGAGTGTGGGTGATCTGATAACCCGTCTTTCGGGTACTTTTGATAAGGCAAAGAAGCAACTCTATGACGGCACCGGCAATGTGATGAGAAGGGTAGAGAGCCTGAAGGGACTTGGAGTGACACCGAAAAAGCAGATCAAGGAACTGGATAATCTGTAAAGTGTATATAAATAGTCTACTACCGGTAAAAAGGGAAACAGGGCGAAAAGTATTTTTTGTTACCGAAACATTTCTAATTGTTCAATTTAAGTTTCTTATTGTTCAATATTTTGAAATAATTTCTAAAAAGGAGCGGTATTTCAGATTAAATTCGTAATTTTGCCCTGACCCAACAGAAAAGAAATCATTGTATTGCTTATAAAAAGGTTAAAATTTACATAAAACAACATCAATAATTATTAATCATGAAACTGAACGAAATTCTTTCTCGCAGCTTTAATGCTGCAGAATGGGAAGCTAAGGGTTATGAGCTTCCTAAGTATGACATCGCAGCCGTAGCTAAGAAGACTCACGACGAGCCTACTTGGGTTCATTTCGGTGCAGGTAACATCTTCCGTGCGTTCCCGGCAGCCATCCTTAACGATGCACTAAACACCGGCAAGTACGACCGTGGTGTTATTGTTGCTGAAAGCTTCGACTACGAAATTATCGACAAGGCTTATCGCCCTTACAATAATCTCTCTCTTCTCGTCAGCCTCCAGAGCAACGGAACCATCGAGAAGAAGGTTATCGCTTCTATCACAGAAAGCCTCAAGGCGGATAAGCAGTTTGGTGAGGATTGGGCTCGCTTGGTCCAGATTTTCCAGGCTCCAAGTCTGCAGATGGTAACTTTCACCATCACAGAGAAGGGATATTCTTATAATGATGCAGATCTGGCACGTGGTCTCGATGCAGTATTTGCTATGGGTAAGCTTACCGCTCTTCTCTATGAGCGTTATAAGGCAGGCAAGTTGCCACTTACTCTTCAGTCTACCGACAACTGTTCTCACAATGGCGACCATGTTAAGGCTGGCGTAAAGGCTTATGCTGAGCGTTGGGCACAGGATGGCATCGTTGAGGCTGGATTCCTGGATTACATCAACGACAGCAGCAAGGTAACCTATCCTTGGTCTATGATTGATAAGATTACTCCTCGTCCACACGAGAAGGTACAGGCGATGCTCGCTGAGGATGGTTTCGAGGATAACAATACGATTATCACCGAGAAGCATACTTTCACCGCTCCTTTCGTAAATGCCGAGGAAGTGCAGTATCTCGTTTGCGAGGATACTTATACCAACGGTCGTCCGCCATTGGAGTTGGGCGGTGCGCTCTATACATCCCGCAAGACTGTAGATGAGGTTGAGACCATGAAGGTAACCACCTGTCTGAACCCTCTCCATACAGCGATGTCTATCTATGGCTGCATGCTCGACTATACCTTGATTTCTGCCGAGATGGCGGATGAGGACCTGCGTGCCTTTATCCAGAAGATCGGTTATATTGAGGCGATGCCAGTAGTAACAGATCCAGGTGTATTGAACCCATACGAGTTTATCGGCACCGTTATCAACAAGCGTCTGCCTAATCCTTTTATGCCGGATGCTCCTCAGCGTATCGCTACTGATACCAGTCAGAAGCTCTCTATCCGTTTCGGTGAGACTATCAAGAAGTATATCGACCGTGGTCTCGACAAGAGCAATCTCGTGTTGATTCCTTTGGTATTAGCAGGTTATGCCCGTTATCTCAAGGCATTGGATGATAACCTGAAGCCATTCGAGCCATCTTCCGACCCATTGTTGGCAGAACTGCAGGCCATCGTAGCTCCTCTTGAAGTAGGCAAGGCTGATCAGGACTATTCTTGCCTCAAGAACCTCTATTCTCGCAAGGATGTGTTCGGACTCGATCTCTATGAGGCTGGCTTCGGCGAGCAGATTGAGGGCATGGTGAAGGAACTCTTTGCCGGCAAGGGTGCTGTAAGACAGACATTGCATAAATATGTTTCTGCAAGATAATTCATTTTTAAACTTATACATTATAATATATATATGGAAAGAACATGGCGCTGGTTTGGCAAGAAAGATAAGATTACACTTGCACAGTTGAAGCAGATTGGTGTTGAGGGCATTGTTACCGCATTGCACGATGTTCCTCTGGGCGAGGTTTGGACACGCGAGAAGATTCATGAACTCAAGGAGTACATCGAGTCTTATGGCATGAAATGGAGCGTGGTAGAGTCTTTGCCTGTGGTTGAAACCCTGAAATATGGTGGTCCTGACCGCGACCATCAGATTGAGGTTTACAAGGAGAGTCTCCGCAACCTGGGCGAGGAAGGCATCAAATGCATCTGCTACAACTTCATGCCTGTATTAGACTGGGCCCGTACCGATTTGTCGCACGACAATCCTAACGGAGCTAACAACCTCTATATGAACTGGGGCGAGTTTGCCTACTTTGACATCTATATCCTGCAGCGTGAAGGCGCTCGTGAGGATTGGGCTGAGTTCTCTAAGGAACACAAGTGGGGCAGAGACCTCGTGGCTGAGGCTGATGAAATCAAGAAGACTTCTACACCAGAGCAGGATCATGCCCTGGTAGAGAATATCATCATCAAGACCCAGGGTTTCGTATCGGGTAACTTCAGCGAGGGCGATTCAGCTCCTGTCCAGAAGTTCCGCGACCTGTTGAAGCTTTATGATGGCATCGACAAGAAGAAGTTGCAGGAGAACATGAAGTACTGGCTGGAGGCTATCATGCCTATCTGCGATGAGTACGATATCAATATGTGTGTTCACCCGGATGATCCTCCTTATCCTGTATTCGGTTTGCCAAGAATCATCGGTCGTGCCGAGGATATCCAGTGGATGCTCGATGCTGTGCCAAACAAGCACAATGGTTTGACTTTCTGTGCAGGTTCATTCTCTGCCGGCGAGCACAACGACTGTGTGGCGATGGCGAAGCAGTTTGCCGACCGCACTCACTTTGTTCATCTGCGCTCTTGCTACATTTTCCCTAACGGCAACTTTACAGAGGCTTCTCACTTGGGTGGTCGCGGCCATCTCATTGAACTTTGCCGCATCTTCGAGAAGGCTGAGCAGGAAGGCAAGTGCAATTCCGGCCGTCGTCTGCCAATGCGAGTAGACCACGGTATGACCTTCACTGATGAGCCTGGTGGCGTATTCGATGAGAGCAATCATGGTCACAATGCCGGTTACACTCTCCTCGGCCGTATGTTTGCCATGGGTCAGATTCAGGGTGTCATCGCAACAGTAGATGATGAACTGGGCATTGAGTATAAGCAGCCGGGATTCTATGATTAGTGATTAGTTATTAGTGATTTGAAATTCAGGTAAGATAAAATACGAAAAAGGCTAGCGTGCGTTTTTGCATGCTAGCTTTTTTTTGTGTGCTTGGGGTGCTTTATTCTTTTGTTTTGAGCTCCACTTCCTCCACATATTTCACCAGCGAATCCTTGCCATTGAGGAGATAGAAGTCTACACGAACCACGTGGTTGATATCGGCATTGCCCTTCACCTTTATGTGTCGGGTCTTGCTGTACATCATCGTGTCGCGGCGTGAAGGATAGGATACGAGCTCGATGAGGTCTTTGGTAGAGTTGCTGCCCACATAATAGATGCCTACACTGTCTTTTCCGTTCTTGATGGCAGCAATCTTCGCCATCTTTTTGGCATGAGCCGCAGAGGTATCTATCGGGTAAAACTCGCTGGCAGCTACCGTGTCGCCGTCATGCTGGTCGGGTGCAAACTTGCAGCTGGTACCCATCGTAGTGATAAAGGATGTAGCAGCCAGGGCTGCCACAAAGTATAATATTTTCTTCATTGTTATTTCCTTTCTTTTCTTTAAAGAATCCTGTTTTGTTCGCAAAATGCGTTATCGGCTGCAAAAGTACAAAAAATAACTCGAAAAGCCATACCTTTTTTATCTTTTTCCTTTTAATACTTCGGATGGAGAGACGTGTGCTGAAACTGGGCGGGAGGAGTTATGGGGATAGCATGGAAGGAGCGGTATGGAAGGAGTTGGTAGATATGGATGGAATGGATGGAATTCCGTGCAAAGATACAACTTTTCTCTGATACTGCCAAGTTTGGGGGTGTGATAAGGAAATGTTTGAACTATGCTTTCAGATTGAAAGTAGTTAAACTTCCTTACTCATAGTTTTGCGGGTGACAACTCATAGTTTTACGGGGAGCAACTCATAGCTTTGTTCTCTTAAAGTATAGAGTAAAGCAGTGAATCAGGTGTTTATGAGGATTATGATGTTTTTACTGCAATGACTCAGTTCCTCAATAACTCAGTTCCTCAGTTTTTCTCTGACCCTTCACTTTTGTCTTTATTTAGAAGTTTATTATATATATATAAATATATATATAATAATATATAATATATAAAAATTTAAAACAACTTTGAACTATAAGGGCTATATACCCCCTAGAAAAAAACTGAGGAACTGAGTTATTGAGGAACTGAGTCAATGCTAGAGACTTAGAATCTTACTCTTGATACTGTTGAATAGGTGCTTATATTAAAAGCTAAGTATCAGATTATCAAATAAATAAAACACTTGCTCCCTTGAAATAAGGGGTCAAGTGTTTATTGTGATACCCATACGTCGTGAAACACAACGTATGGGTATGAAAAGGAGTTTCGTTACATTGAACTTTCAAATCGTAACTTGATGAGATTTGGCTGATTTTACATCTCAACCACTACTTCATGCTTGCCTTCAGAGCAAGGAATGATGGTGCCTGAGATAGGAGTGCCATCCACTGTAATCTGCTTCACGCCCTTCTGGTTTCCGCTAGGATTCTTTACTGTGATATGGTATTCGCCACCACGGAACTTGCGGGTTACCTCATACTCCTTAGCGGTGCTTGGGAGACAAGGATCGATGAGCAAACCTTCATAATCTGGCTTGATGCCGAGGATGAATTCTGATACTGTATACCACATCCATGCCGCTGTACCGGTGAGCCAGGAGTTCTTTCCTTCGCCCGGTTTGGCTGCATCCTTACCGGCTACCATCTGGCAGTTTACGTAAGGTTCTACCTTGTGAAGTATCTGATATTTTTCCTCTACATAGCTAGGCAGAATCTTGGTATAATGGCTCCAGGCATCGTTGCCTCGACCGGCTACAGTCTCTCCGATGATGACCCAAGGATTGTTGTGGCAGAAGATACCGGCATTCTCTTTGTAGCCTTCAGGATAAGAAGAAATCTCACCCATTTCTACATGATAGGTAGTGTAGGCTGGGTTGTTCAGTACCAGTCCGTGCTCGCATTCCAGTCGTTTCTTGCTGCTATCCAGTGCTTTATCGCAAAGTCCTTCTTCCAGACCGATACCAGCCATCGTACACCAGCCTTGGCTCTCGATGAAGATTTTGCCTTCCTCGTTCTCATCACTACCAATCTTGTTGCCGAAGAAATCGTAAGCGCGGAGGAACCATTCTCCGTCCCATCCATGCTGCTTCACAGCCTCGTTCATCTCATCTACAGCCTGCTGCATGCGCTCGGCTTCTGTCAAATAATCTTCCTCTGCAAGACCGGCTATTTCGCCCTCCTTGCTTTCCAAAGCTTCCTTGGCAAGCTGCTTGCACAGAGCCACATAATCCTTGCCGGTAACCACGAACAGACCGGCTATCATCAGACTCTCTGCCTTGCTTCCTTCGCCCTTGTTTTCGGTGGTCTGGAAACTCTCGTTAGGGTCCCAGGAGAAGCAGTTCAGGTTCAGACAGTCGTTCCAGTCGGCTCTTCCGATGAGTGGCAACTTGTGTGGACCCAGGTTGTTGATAACATGGTTCATCGAAATCTTGAGGTGCTCGAAGAGGCTTACTTCTGTGCCTGGCTGGTTGTCGAAAGGCACCTGCTCAGCGAGGATAGAGAAGTCGCCCGTCTCCTTGATATAGGCTACGGTACCGAAGATGAGCCAGCATGGGTCATCGTTGAAACCGCCACCGATATCGTTGTTGCCGCGCTTGGTGAGCGGCTGATACTGGTGGTAGCAGCCACCGTCAGGGAACTGGGTGCTGGCGATATCGATGATGCGCTGGCGGGCACGGGTAGGTATCTGATGAACAAAGCCTACGAGGTCCTGGTTGGAATCGCGGAAGCCCATGCCTCGACCGATGCCGCTCTCAAAGAAACTTGCCGAACGCGACATACAGAAGGTGATCATGCACTGATACTGGTTCCAGATGTTCACCATGCGGTCTAACTTGTCGTTGCCGCTCTTCACGGTGAAGATGTTCAGCAGGTTATCCCAGTACTGGTTGAGTTCTGCGAAGGCAGCATCCACCTTTTCGGTGGTATCAAACTTGGCGATAAGCTGATGCGCCTTCTCCTTGTTGATAACCTTCTTGGCGCTGAACTTCTTGTCCTGCTCGTTCTCCACATAGCCCAGCAGGAAGATGAGGTCGCGGCTCTCGCCTGGCTGCAGGGTAACCTCGATATAATGAGATGCGATAGGGCTCCAGCCGTGGGCAAAGCTGTTGCGTGGCTTGCCTTCCATCACAGCCTCAGGCTCGGCAAACTCGTTGTAGAGTCCGATGAAGCTCTCGCGGTCGGTATCATATCCCTGAATCTCTGTATTCACGGTGTAGAAAGCATAGTGGTTGCGGCGCTCACGATATTCGGTCTTGTGATAGAGGGTAGAGCCTTCTACCTCTACTTCGCCCGTAGAGAAGTTGCGCTGGAAGTTCTCCATGTCGGTAGCAGCATTCCAGAGGCACCACTCTGCAAAGGAGAACACCTTGAGGGTCTTCACCTCCTCAGTCTGGTTCTTCAGCGTCATCTTCTGCACTTCTGCCCAGGTGTGCAGTGGCACGAAGAAGAGCACACTTGCCTCCACGCCGTTCTTGCTGCCCGTGATGCGGGTATAGTTCATGCCGTGGCGGCACTCGTAGCTGTCGAGCGGTGTCTTGCAAGGTTTCCATCCCGGGTTCCATACGGTATCGCCATCTTTGATATAGAAATAGCGACCGCCGTTATCCATCGGCACACCGTTGTAGCGGTAACGTGTGATGCGACGGAACTTGGCATCCTTGTAGAAGGAATAACCACCTGCTGTGTTGGATATGAGCGAGAAGAAATCCTCGTTACCCAAATAATTGATCCAAGGCCATGGGGTCTTTGGGTCAGTAATCACGTATTCGCGATTGGCGTCATCAAAATGACCATATTTTTTTTCTGCCATTGTTTTTTTAATGTTTATTTCTAGGTAAAATATATTATTTTCGTGCAAAGATAGTAAAAAGTTTCAGTTTCGGGGTTAGAAAACAGTTTTTTTTTGTATTTTTGCAATGAAAAGTTTGATGATTATCATCATTCTATTAACATTTTATACTGTTGGCTTATGAAAAGAAACATTTTATCACTTTTGGTAGCCCTCTTTGCAACCTTGCAGGTAGCGGCTCAGACATACGACAACTTGTGGAAGCAAGCTGAAATCAATGCTCAGAAGGACCAGCCTAAGAGCGAAATCGCGGTGATGAAGAAAATCATCGCCAAGGCTTCGGCTGCCAAGGATTATGGCCAGTTGCTGGCGGCTGAGATGCGGCAGGCGATACTCTGGAGAGAGATTTCGCCCGACTCGCTGACTCCCCATGTGAAGCGGATGGAAGCCGAGGTGCTGAAGGTGAAGGACCCGGCGTTGAAGGCCGTGAGATATGCTGTGCTGGGCAAGGTGTATCGTGATAGTCCTTACGGGATAGAGGTGGATGAGGTTGCCTTGGACCCAAGTGATGATGTTTCTTTGGATCAAAGTGCTTCTTCTTCTCTGAGCCAGCGGGATGTGAACTTAAAGAAAAGCCAGGAGTTCTTCAAGAAGGCCTTGGAACAGCCTGAACTTCTTGCCCGACATACATCTGCAGAGTATGTTCCATTGACGCAGAAGGGCGTGGATGGCAGTTCCTTTAACAACGATCTGCTGCATCTCATCGGATTCGAGGCAGACAGCAAGGAGGCGTATCATCTGCTGTACACCTATTATAATAAGGTGGGAAATAGGGGTGCGGCTTGTCTCTGTGCCTACAAGCTCATCGAGAAATACCGCCAGGACGACGTGAGAGAGGTGAAGAAATCGAAGTATCTGCAGACCATCGACTCGCTCATCCAGGTTTATCAGGATATTCCGGAGGCAGGCGAACTTGCCGTGGAGCATTTCCGCTTCATGGAAGGTGCCACCGATGCCAAACCGCTGGATAAACTCAACTATATCAACTATGCGCTGAGCCGCTGGGGAGGATGGTCGAGAATGAACGAACTGAGAAATGCGCAGAAGCGACTCACCGAACCGATGTTCCGGGTGAAGGATATGCCATTGGTGCTTCGTCCTTCAGAAAGGAAGTGGGTGCATCTGAACGTGCGCAATCTCCAGAACCTGAAGGTCAGCATTTCCCGTCTCAACATCACGGCAGATAATGAGTATGATGTTCAGAATGAGGCTATCTATAAGATGCTCCTGAAGAAGACTACGAAGCTGCATCAGAAGGATTTCAGCCGCAACTACTACGGTCGGCCGGATTATGAAACGGTGAAGGATTCCATCGAAATCGGTGGCAATCTGCCGCTGGGTGCCTATCTGATGGAGGTGACTTCGGATAATACCGGCATCGCTCCGCAGCGAGAACTCTTCTATGTCAGCAATCTGGCGGTGATGATTCAGCAGTTGCCTGATGATAAGCATCGCTATGTGGTGGTGAATGCTACCGACGGACAGCCTATCGCCGGGGCGAAGATAGAACTCTACGACCAGCGGTATGATTTCAAGACGAAGAAGGACAAGCGAATAGTTCATGCCCGCTTGACAACAGATGAGAACGGAGAGGCTTACTTCAAAAATGTGGATGGAATGGTGTTGATTTCTACCAACAATGACAAGTTTACGCCAGCCAGGGACATCTATCTTAGCCGTACCCGCTATTATGAGAAGAAGGATAATGAGACTAAATATCAGGTTTATACCGATCGTGCCATCTATCGCCCGGGGCAGAAGGTACATGCCTCAGCCATTTCCTATACTGTCAAGAAGGGGTTGGATGCCAGCGTGCCAGGAAAGAGTATGGAACTGAAGTTTGTCCTGAGTGATGCCAACTGGAAGCAGGTGGCAGAACAGAAGGTTACGACCGATGAATATGGTACGGCTTCGGTAGATTTCGAACTCCCGAAGGAGGGAAAGACAGGACAGTATTCCATCTCCGTGAATGGTACAGCAAGCGAATATTTCAGAGTTGAGGAGTATAAGCGTCCAACCTTCGAGATTACCTTCCCGAAGGTGAACGAGAAATATACCTGGGGCGACACCGTGGTGGTGAAAGCTTCAGCCAAGACCTATACCGGAGTGCCGGTGCAGGGTGCCAAGGTGGAGTATCAGGTGACCCGCAGAAACCAACTCTGGTGGTGGGGCGCAGGCTCTGCCGGACAGTTGGTGAAGACTGACAGTTGCGTGACTCGTGAGGACGGAACCTTCGACGTGGAGATTCCGCTGGAGGCTTCCTTGTCAGGAAAAGACGAGGCTGATATGAGCGATTTCATGCGCATCGCCCGTTTCTTCAACTTCGAGGTCTCAGCCATCGTTACCGACATCAGCGGTGAGAGCCACGAGGGTGTGATGAGTCTGCCTCTGGGCACCAAGCCAACCATCCTCACGGTGAATCTTCCTAAGCGTATCGAAACAGACAGTCTGAAGACGGTGACCTTCGCTTACCGCAATGCCAGTGGAATGCCGATTTCTTGTAGGTTGAAATATCGCATTGATAAGGGCGAATGGAAGGATGCCGAGGCGAATGCACCGGTTTCTATCAAGGAATATGCTGCTTCTGCATCTTCTTCCCTCGTTTGGAAATCTGGCGTTCATCAGCTGGAGGCAATCTGCGGACAGGACACCCTGCAGCAGAAATTCACCCTTTTCAGCATGAAGGATACCCATCCGGTGGAGCCAACCACCGAATGGTATTATCAGACGGCGAAGACCTTCCCTCGTGATGGCAAGCCTGTCTATATCCAGGTGGGCTCTTCGGAGAACGGAGCGCACATCGTATATTCCATCATCGCCGGCAACAAACTGCTGGAGAAGGGCGCCTGGGAGTTGGGCGACAGCATCGTGACTCTGCCTTTCACCTACAAGGAGGAATATGCGTCGGGCATCGTACTGAACTATAGTTTCGTGAAGCAAGGCAAGTGCTATACCCGAATGATGAGCATCGCCCGTCCTTTGCCTGAGAAGAAACTGAACATCGCCTGGAAGACCTTCCGCAACCGTCTGACCCCTGGACAGAAGGAGGAGTGGACGTTGAAGATTACCACCCCTGACGGCAAGCCAGCCAAGGCGCAGCTGATGAGCGTACTCTATGACAAGTCGCTCGACCAGATAGCCCCGCATTCCTGGAATTTCTCCCTGGGCTTCTATCAGAGTTTGCCAAACTGCTACTGGAAGCACAACCTCACTTTCCGTTCATTTTACTTGAATGGCGTTTATCCTACCAAGTATTATGACGAGAAGCAACTAGATGTAGATAAGTTTGATGGAAAATTCTTTAGCTATTATGCTTATATGCAAGCGGTGGAACTGTGCATGTTGGAGCGTTCTTCTGGCGGAACCGTTGAGTCTGTTCGTATACAAAAAGACGAGCTGGTTCAGGAAGAACCGAAAGTCATCAGGATTCGCGGCTCTAAAATGACCCGTGTCGGAGCGGCTGCTCCATCTGCCAACAAGGTTTTTGATGTAGTAGAGGAGATGCCGCAGTTTGCCGGCGGTTCTGGCTCAGATGCAGGACAATTCCTCGACAAGGTGCAGGTGCGTGAGAATATGAACGAGACCGCCTTCTTCTATCCTGCCTTGGAGAGCGACAACAATGGCAACGTAGCCATCAGGTTTACCCTGCCTGAGAGCGTGACTACCTGGAAGTTCATGGGATTGGCTCATGACAAGGAGATGCGCAACGGTTTGCTGGTGGATGAGGCTGTGGCTCAGAAGACCGTGATGGTGCAGCCTAACATGCCTCGCTTCCTGCGTGAGGGCGATAAGAGCACCATCGTGGTGAAACTCTTCAATACTTCCGACAAGAAGGTGAGCGGCAACGCCCGTATGCAGATTCTCGACCCGGAGACCAACACGGTGGTTTGGCAGAAGACGCAGAACTACAGCATCGATGCCGAGGGCTCTGCTACCATCTCCTTTGATGTCCAGGGACTGAAAGAAGGCGTATATATTAATAAGGTGGTGGCTGCCGGTAATGGCTACAGCGATGGTGAACAGCACTATCTGCCGGTTTTGAGCAACCGTGAACTCGTGGTGAACACCCTGCCTATCACCCTGCATCAGAAGGGTGAGCAGAACTTCGACCTGAGCAAACTCTTCCTGAACAAGGAGGGCAAGCAGGCGAAGGGCGCTGAAGAGGCAAAGGTAACCATCGAGTACACCAACAATCCTAGTTGGCTGATGGTGAAGGCGCTACCTGCCATCAGCAATCCGGATGAGGAGAACGCCATCTCGCTGATGTCTGCCATCTATGCCAATACCATCACCACCCATATCCAGAAGACTCTCTCTTTGGATAATCATTCTCAGAAGAATCTCTCTCAGGAGAGCATCCGTCTGCAGAATCAGGTGGAGAAGCTGAAGAAGTTGCAGAACCCTAACGGTTCCTTCTCCTGGTGGAAGGGCATGAAGGGCAGCCGGTATATGACAACGTCGGTAGCCGAAATGATGGTTCGATTGAATGCCATCGCAGGTGTGCAGAAATCAACCGCCCGGATGTTGTCTTCCGCCATTGATTATCTCTCCTGGCAGACAGCACAGGAAGTAAGAGAAATGAAGAAGCAGGAGGAGAAAAAGCAGAAGGTGAATCCTAGCGAACAGGCGCTGCATTATCTCTACATCCTTTCGATGGATGGCAGAAAGATGAAGCAGAATCTGGAAGCTGACAAGGCTTATCTTCTGGAAAAGATGTCGAAGATAACGGGTGATTTCTCCATCTATGGCAAGGCGCGTGCTGCCGTGGTACTCGCCAGAAACAGCCAGCAGAATGCTGCCTACCGCGAGAAGGCAGGCGAATATCTGCAGAGCGTGAACGAATATGCCGTTTACCGCGAGGAGATGGGCCGCTACTACGATACCCGCAAGGCACTCTACAGCTGGAGAAACTATAAGATTCCTACCCAGGTATCTGTGATAGAGGCGCTGCAGATGCTGAAGCCGAACGACAAGCAGACCATTGAGGAACTGCAGCGCTGGCTCCTGATGTCGAAGCGCACCCAGGTTTGGGATACGCCGGTGAACACCGTGGATGCTGTTTACGCCTTTATGAAGGGCAATGAGAGCAACTGGAGCAGGAGGGCTGAGAATGCCGTGCTGAAACTGGACGGAAAGCAGTTGCCGATGCCGCAGGATTCCACCACCTTGGGTTATGTGAAGACCGAAAAGACAGGCAAGGCATCCGTGCTGAGTATCGACAAGAAGAGCGAGTATACCAGCTGGGGTGCTGTCTATTCAGAGTTTAAGCAGCCTATCAGCGAAATCGGTTCTATGGAGTCGGGCATCAAGGTGCGCCGTGTCATCGTTCCTGCCGAATCTGAGAGCAAGGGCAAGGCGCAGGCGAAGGTAGGTGAGAAGGTGAAGGTAACGCTCATCATTACCGCCGACCGCGACTACGACTTTGTGCAGATTACGGATAAGCGTGCGGCATGTCTGGAACCGGTTAACCAGAAGAGCGGTTATCAGTGGGGCATAGGCTGCTATGTTTCTCCAAGAGATCATGCAACAAATTTCTATTTCGATCGTTTATCTAAAGGTAAGCACATCGTAGAAATGGAGTATTACGTGGATAGAAAGGGCGACTATCAGAGCGGAACTTGCACCGCTGAGTGTACCTACAGTCCGGAATTTGGTGGCCGCACAGAGACGTATGAGTTGAGAGTTAACAATTAATAGTTTATAGTTTATAGATTGATAATTTAAAATAGAATAGTATGAAACGGATGAATATATGGATGCTCTCAGCGCTGTTGGCGCTGCCTGCATCAGCACAGAAGATTACAACCCAGCACGAGGTGGTAGACTGTGGACAGGTGGTGTTCCGCAAGCCTGTAACTGCCGAATTCGTGCTGAAGAATGACGGGCACAAGCCTTTGGTTATCAACAATGTGTTGAAAAGCTGCGGCTGTACGGAGGTAGATTATCCGAAGACGGGCATTGCTGCCGGCGAAAGTTTCGTCATCAAGGCGGTATACGATGCCAAGCAGATGGGGTCTTTCACCAAGCAGGTTTGCCTCTATACCAATGCGGATGAAGAGCCGTTCATCCTCTCTATGAGGGGAAAGGTAGTGGGCAGCGTAGTAGATTTCGCTGGTTCTTACGATGAGATGCTGGGTGTCATCAAGAGTGATGCCCAGGAGGTGGAGTTTGATGACGTGAACCGTGGCGACCGTCCGGTTCAGCGCATCCATATCTTCAATCCTACCGACGAATTACTGGAGCCGGTAGTGATGCATCTGCCATCCTATCTTCATGCTTTCGTATCGCCTTCCAAGGTAGCTCCGCGTCATTCTGCCGAAATCAGTTTCGTGCTGGATTCCAAGAAACTGCGTGACCTGGGCCTGAACCAGACATCGGTTTATCTCGGTGAGCGTCCTGGCGATAAGATTGCGCCTGAGAAGGAAATCGTGGTTTCAGCAGTTCTTCTTCCTGGTTTCGAGAACATGACTCCAGCCAGGAAGGCACTGGCTCCGAAGCTAGAGATGTCTGCCACCGATCTCAATCTGGGTAGTTTCAATGGAAAGAAGAAGCTGAAGGGTGAGATTCTGATTACCAATAAGGGTAAGTCGGAACTGGATATCCGCAGCATGCAGATGTTTACGATGGGCTTGCAGGTGAACCTGAAGAAGAGTAAGATTCAGCCAGGAGAGACCGTTAAGATGAAGGTGACGGCTGTGGCTGCCGACTTGAAGAAATCGCGTGTCAGACACCCTCGTATCCTCATGATTACGAATGATCCTGACCATGCTAAGGTGGTGGTGAAGATTAATGTACAATGAATTAAAAACGAATATCGTGCAGATAGAAATAGATAACGGCAGTGGGTTCTGCTTTGGCGTAACCACTGCCATCAAGAAAGCTGAAGAGGAGTTGGCTAAGGGCGGTAAACTTTACTGCCTGGGCGATATTGTGCATAACGGTATGGAGGTGGAGCGCCTGCATGAAGCGGGACTCATCACGATAGACCATGAGCAGATGGAGGAACTACAGGGCGTAAAGGTCTTGCTCCGTGCTCATGGTGAACCGCCTGAGACTTATGCCCTTGCCGAGCGAAACAACATCGAAATCATCGATGCTACCTGTCCTGTGGTGCTCCAGTTGCAGCGCCGCATCAAGAAGCAGTATGTCAACAATCCGGAGGCACAGATCGTGATTTTTGGCAAGAACGGGCATGCTGAGGTGCTCGGACTGGTGGGGCAGACGGAGAGTCATGCCATCGTGGTAGAGAAGTTTGAGGATGTGAAGCAGCTGAAGGAAAGCGGTCAGTTGGATTTCTCTAAAGATATCTATCTTTACTCCCAGACTACCAAGAGTCTCGATGAGTTCCACCGCATCATCGAATACTGCCAGGAGCATATTGTTGAGGGCGCTGTCTTCAAGAGTTTCGATACCATCTGCCGTCAGGTGGCTAACCGCATGCCTAACATCGCTGCCTTTGCCAGCAAGCATGATGTCATCCTCTTTGTGAGTGGCAGAAAGAGTTCGAACGGTAAGGTGCTTTTCAAGGAATGCAAGAGCGTGAATGCCAACAGCTACCAGATTGAAAGTGCCGACGAGATAGATATGAACTGGTTCAAGGATGTGGAAACGGTAGGTATCTGTGGTGCTACCAGTACGCCGAAGTGGCTGATGGAAGAGTGCAAGGATAAGATTATCAAGGAAAGTTTGGCTCTTTTGTAGTAAAAGCTAAGGTATTGATTATTAGCTATTTGGTATACTTAATACGGCGTTTTACCGTATATGGGTATAGGATAGTTTCAACCGTACAGTTAGGGTAGTTTTATCGTTGATAGAAAAACTCAATATATTGGTTAATAATTAGTTAACCCATTTGGTGTCGTGTTTTACGACGTCAAGTGGGTTCATTTTTTATAAACTGTCTGAAAATAAAACAGGTGATAAATCTTCTCCCGAAGACCTATCACCTTCAAAAAACAGTAATTAACTCAAAATTTATAATCTATATCATTACTACCTTGTTAATATGGTTGCAAAGATACTAAATTGAAGTTTTTTTCCAAAATCTTTTTCATCGAATAAAATAAATTTATCGGTAAAAGTAGTATCTTTAACGTATTTTTGCATAAATAACCCGGCAGTCTCTTTTCTGTAGCTTATTCTGCTATTGCCTTTTGATATTGTTCCATCAGCCATGCCTTCTGTTCAGGAATGGTCATGTTGCTGTTGTCGAGCGTGATGGCATCATCAGCCTTTCTGAGTGGGGAAGTCTCGCGGTGGGTATCGATATAGTCGCGCTCCTCTACATTCTTCAGAATCGCATCGAAGTCGGCTGGCATTCCTTTCTCCTTCAGTTCATCGAAACGGCGCTGTGCTCTCACCTGTGAGCTGGCTGTAACGAAAATCTTCAGTTCGGCATTAGGGAACACGGTGGTACCTATATCGCGACCATCCATCACGATGCCCTTGTCTTCGCCCATCTTCTGCTGCTGTTCTACCAGCGCCTCTCTGACGAAAGGAACGGCGGCAATCGGACTAACGTGGTTGGAAACCTCTAACGAACGGATTTCCTTTTCTACCAGTTCGCCGTTCAGATAGCAGTCTGGGCGACCTGTTGTTGCATTAAACTTGAATGAGATGCTGATGTTCTTCATCTCCTTCTGCAGTTCTTCAGTCTTTACGGCTCCATCTGCTTCGAAGAGCTGATGACGCAGCGCATAGAGGGTTACCGAGCGGTACATGGCGCCCGTATCTACATAAACATAACCTATTTCCTTGGCAAGATCCTTTGCCATCGTACTCTTACCGCAAGAAGAGTATCCGTCTATTGCTATTGTTATTTTCTTCATAATTTCGACCTAACTTTAATGTATAATTTATAATCTGTAACTTACGTTCAGCATGAGACTGTTGCTACTGACGTGATATTTGCCGTAGGCAACGTTCAGATGGAAGCGCTCCAGGTTGATACCGCCACCCACAGAGAAACCGGCTCCATGACTGCTTTCCTCATCTTCTGAGGTGCTGATTTTCATCTCGTTGGCTCTCCGGAAGTTGTAGCCGGCACCTATCCACAGGCTCTCCGAAAGCAGAATGTCGGCACCTACTACGGCATGATCACGAAGACTGCTGTCCCAATGGTTCAGGTTGACCAGTGTGGCTGATACCCTGAACGGTGCGTTGGCGAAGCGTTTCGTCACACCCAACTGCAGGTCGATCGGCATCTTCTCATATTCATTGTCGTAAGCTTTCAGCTGTCCACCCAGATTCTTTGCCGCACATGAAACCGACCATTCCGTTTCCGGGTCGTAATAGTTGATACCCAGATCCACTCCCACAGCGATAGAATTGTAATCGCCAATATACGAAGTGATGAATTTGGCGGCAATACCACCCGCAAACTTTTCACCGAGCATATAAGAGAAGTAACCCGCAACGGCAATGTCCTTTGCCGAGAACTCACCCATCTGGATGTTGTTCTCATCCGTCTCTTTCATCTTGCCGTAGTCAACAAGCTGAGCCGAAACAGCCCACGAAGCCTTGTCGTTGACAATACGGTTGAAACTAGCCGAGGCAGTGTTCACCCCCGACATATAGTTCATATAATTGAGATTGACCGTCTTGTCGTTTACTGATGACAGGAGAGCCGGATTATGGAATATGAGTGCCTCATCATCTTCTATCAAGGTGATGTTGTCGCCACCCAGAGCAGCTGCATGGGCACTCACCGGCAAGCGAAGGAAATTATACCCCGTTTGGCTCTCTTGAGCATCAATAATTGTCGCAAAAAGCGTCAATATTGCGGAAATTACATATTTTTTCATTTAAATTTTCTAATTCTTTGGCAAAGATACTGCTTTTTTCAATAATAAGAAGTAATTTTGCAATGTTTTCGTAGGAAATAACGATTTTAAACGGTTTTTATTGTGGAAATTAAGAAATCAAATAGCGCACAACTGGAAGATAAGCGGGTTACATTTTTTCTGCTGGGGTTGCTGCTGGCTTTTACTTTCATCTTCGTAGGACTCCAATATCAGAGAGGTCAGCAGGGAGATGATGACTTGTCGGAATCGATGGAAGATCTCTCACAGGATCTGGAAATGTCAGCTCGTCCCGACCAGAAAGATATGGTGAGTGCAGAGGCTGTTTCGGCTCCTGCTTCTAAGTCTATTACTCAGGAAGTGAAGGCTGCCGAGCAACAGACTCAGAAGGCACCGCAGAAAATCAGTTCTACAACCAGCGAACTGGTTATCGGCGACGGCTCGGGTGTAGTGGATGGAGCTGAGGTGAAGGAAGCGGTTCCTGAAACTCCCATTGAGAATCCGGGAGCTGAGGCTCCTATCAAACTGACCGTCGTGCAGAAGATACCGCAGTTTCCTGGTGGCTGGTCTGCCTTCATGCAGTGGCTTACCAAGAACCTGAAGTACCCTGTAGCTGCCCAGAAGAGTAAGATTCAGGGAACCGTAGTGGTATCCTTTATCGTAAACAAGGATGGAAGTGTTGCCAATATCAAGGTAAGCACTTCGGTAGATCCATTGCTCGACAACGAGGCTTTGAGGGTGATGAAGATGATGCCGAAGTGGAAACCGGGCATCGATAAAGGCAAGGTCTGTCGCACGATGATTGCCATCCCGGTAGTGTTCCAGCTATAAATTATAAATTGTTCATTGTAAATTATACATTATAAATTATACATTATTATGAAGACAGCAGATGAAATTTTAAGCATGGTAAATGAGTTTCTGGCTAATTTGCCTTACGAAAGAAAGCCAAAGTCTCTTTATGAGCCTATCAGATACGTTCTTTCTATGGGTGGCAAGCGTATTCGTCCTACGCTCATGCTTCTGGGCTACAATCTTTTCAAGGACAATCCTGAGAAGATTCTGATGAATGCCGTTGCCCTGGAAACTTATCATAACTATACTTTGCTGCATGATGACCTGATGGACAATGCTGATTTGCGTCGCGGTCATGAAACGGTTCATAAGAAATGGGATGCCAATACGGCAATCCTTTCGGGCGACAGCATGCTCGTTCTGGCTTATGAGCGTATGGCTCAATGCGATGAAAAGCATCTTGCCAAGGTGTTGAAACTCTTTACTTCCACTGCCCTGGAAATTGGTGAAGGTCAGCAGTTTGATATGGAGTTTGAAAACCGTAATGATGTGAAGGAGGAGGAATATATCGAGATGATCCGCCTCAAGACCAGCGTACTCCTGGCTTGTGCCTTGAAGATGGGTGCAATCCTTGCCGATGCTTCTGATGAGGATGCAGAGAACCTGTATAAGTTTGGCGAGCAGATCGGATTGGCGTTCCAGTTGCAGGATGATTACCTCGATGTTTACGGCGATACCAAGGTGTTCGGTAAGGAGATTGGTGGCGATATCACATCCAACAAGAAAACTTACATGCTCATCAATGCCTTCAACCATGCCAACGACGCTCAGCGTGCAGAACTGCAGAAGTGGGTGGATGCCGAGGAGTTCGACCGCAAGGAGAAGGTGGCTGCCGTTACCCGTCTCTACAACGAGATTGGTATCGACAAAATGGCGCAGGATAAGATTGCTTATTATTTCGAGCAGAGCAAGAAGTATCTGGATGCCGTGAATGTGCCTGCTGAGCGTAAGGAGGAATTGGCAAAGTATGCTCAGAAAATGATGAAGCGACAGTACTAATTTCAAAGTTCAATGTTCAAAGTAATAGATACACATACGCATTTTGATGCGGAGGAGTTTGATGAGGATAGGGCGGAGGCTTTCGCCCGTGCCAAGGAAGCGGGGGTAAGCAAGGTGTTCTTGCCTGCCATCGATGTGAAGACCACACACGCGGTACTGGCATTGGCTAAGGAATATCCGGGCTATGCTTATCCGATGATTGGTCTGCATCCTGAAGAGGTGAAGGCTGACTGGAAGGAACAGCTGGCTGAACTCCGGAAGATACTGGAGGAGCATCGCCTGACCGGTAATGCTTGTCAGAAGAGTGGTTCTCCTCAGTTTTCAGACTTGATTGCTATCGGAGAGGTAGGACTTGATTATTACTGGAGCCGTGAGTTCGAAAACGAGCAGCTCGAGGCTTTCGAGGAACAGGTAAAATGGTCGGTAGAAACCCAGCTCCCGCTGATGATTCATTGCCGCAAGGCTCAGAACGAGATGGTGCATCTGCTCAGAAAGTATGAGAAAGAACTGCCGGGTGGCGTCTTCCATTGCTTTACGGGCAACCAGAAGGAAGCCGAAGAACTCCTCTCCTTCGATAAGTTTGTATTGGGCGTCGGTGGCGTATCTACTTTCAAGAGCAGCCATCTGCGTGAAGACCTGCCTGCTGTAGTTCCTCTGGATCGCATCGTTCTGGAGACCGACAGTCCGTATATGGCGCCTGTTCCTTATCGCGGCAAGCGTAACGAGAGTGCTTTCGTGGTAGAAGTGATGAAGACGCTCGCCAAGGCTTATGGCATAAGCGAAGAGGAGTTTGCCCGACAGACCAACCTCAATGCAGAGCGGGTTTTTCCGCTATCCGTATCGCAAGTATAGGACGCAAGCGTTCAAAACTCCTTAAATAAACATAAAAAAACAATGAAAGTTATGGTATTTCGGAGGAAAAGCAATAATTTTGCACTTCGAAATTGTTGCAGCAGCATGTTGCGGCGATTAAGAAGAGTTCTTCGGAATATGGAAAGGTGCTCGAGTGGCTGAAGAGGCACGCCTGGAAAGCGTGTAACCGGCAAAACCGGTTCGGGGGTTCGAATCCCCCTCTTTCCGCTTTTATATATATAATAAGGTATATGAAGAAAAATACAGCTATTGCACGTTTTGCAATATTGGTTTTCACATGGATGTGTTCTCTGCCTATGATGGCTCAAGAAGAGAACATGGGATTTCATCAAGCTCTTAAGACAAAGTTTATAGAGGGTAATGCGGGATTTATGTCTCTCGTTGCCATCGCCCTCATCGTGGGTATGGCTTTCTGTATCGAGCGCATCATCTATCTGAGTCTTTCTGAAATCAACGCCAAGAAGTTGATGCAGGATATCGACCAGAAGGTGTCGGCGGGAGATGTGGAAGGGGCTAAGACGCTCTGCCGGAATACCCGCGGACCGGTGGCTTCTATCTGCTACCAGGGTTTGATGCATATCAGCGAGAGTCTTGATGACATCGAGCGCTCGGTAAGCGGATATGGTACCGTTCAGGCGGCTAACCTGGAGAAGGGCTGCTCCTGGATCAAACTCTTTATCGCTATGGCGCCATCGCTCGGATTCCTCGGAACCGTGATCGGTATGGTCATGTCGTTCGACCAGATTCAGCAGGCGGGCGATATCAGTCCTACTATCGTTGCTTCGGGTATGAAAGTGGCGCTCATCACTACCATCTTCGGTATCATCGTAGCCCTCATCCTTCAGGTTTTCTATAACTACATCCTTTCTAAGGTGGAGCACCTGACAAGCCAGATGGAGGAGTCGGCGGTTACTTTAATGGATATTATTGCCAAGAATAAATAAACGAAGAGAGAAATGGTTAAATTTCAATTTTCAAAGCAGAAGACGAAGTCGGCCGAAAAGATATCGCAGCAGGTGTTCTATATCATGATAGGACTGGCGGTGCTGGTTTTCGGTCTGTTCTTTTTGGTAGGCTACGATTTGCCTTTCGAAGAGAACCCCGACTTTAATGCGCCTCTCTTTACCGATGTGCTCATCCTGCTGATGTGGCTCTTCCTGATAGGAGGTGTGGGTCTGGCAGTCTTTTCGATGATCAGAGATTATCGCAGCAGCAAGTCGGAGGCTGTAGTGAATGGCATTCCCGTGCGTCGCATCTTCCGCATCACATGGATCGGAACTTTGGCAGTTTTGCTGCTTACCTTCTTTTTGGGCGGTTCTGCTCCGATGCTCATCAATGGCGAGAATTATGCCGACTGGCTCTGGCTCAAGCTTTCAGATATGTTTGTCATCACATCGCTCCTGATGCTGGTGGCAGGAATCGGTGCCGTCTGTTTCGGTGCCACACGTTATATTCGGAAGAAAAACTAAAGAGAGTGCTTTGGGCTCTCTATTCTATAAATAAGGATTAAATATGCTGATTAGAAGGAAGCAACACGAAACCCCGGGACTGAATACCACATCTACAGCCGACATCTCGTTCATGCTGTTGATATTCTTCCTTGTCACCACATCAATGGATGTGGATAAGGGACTGTTGCGCCAACTCCCTTCACCTGAACCGCAGAAGAAGGAGCAGCAGCAGACGGTGGTAGACAAGGCTAACCTGATGGCGCTGCGCCTGACGGCTGGCGATGCGCTTTTGGTCAACGGTAAGCCGATGCAGGTGAGCCAGCTCAAGGAAGAAACCATCCGCTTTGTACACCGCCTGGGCAAGAAACATCTCATCTCTATTGAGAGTGACCGCGATGCCGACTATAATCTCTATTTCCAGATGCAGAATCAGCTGATGGAAGCATATAGCCAGCTACGCAACGAAACAGCCCAGAAGAAATATCACAGGGATTATGCCCTCTTGAACAATGACCAGAAAGAACAGGTGCGCAACATCTGTCCGCAGCGCATCACAGAGTCGTATGCCAACGCAATGACTCAAACCGACCAGCGTGTTGATGCCAATGCTGAAGAAAAGCAAGGGGAAGAAAATTCGGCAGAAACAGCTACTGAACAGCAGAAAGGAGGTAAACAATGATGAATTTTCATAAGAAATCGCATGAAGTGCCAGGGTTGAATACATCTTCTCTGCCAGACCTCATTTTCTCCGTACTGTTCTTCTTTATGATTGTTACCCACATGCGCCAGGTTACCTTGAAGGTAGACTGCCGTTTGCCACAAGGCAAGGAACTCACCCGCCTGACCAAGAAATCGGCGGTGAGCCATATTTATATAGGTAAGCCAACCAAAGAGATGCAGGCAAAGTATGGTACCGGTACCCAGATTCAGTTGAATGATAAGTTTGCTTCGGCTCCCGAAGTGATGGATTACATTTCGGCAGAAAAGAAGCGTATGTCGCCGGAAGACCAGAAGCTGATGACCGTATCAATCAAAGCAGACCAAGAGACAAAGATGGGTGTGATAACCGACGTAAAGCAGGCTTTGCGCCAGGCAAAAGCACTAAAAATCAGTTATTCTGCCACAGAAAAAGGAAAATAATATTAATTTATCATGTTTTTCTCTTAAAAAATTGCTTTTATTAATTTTTTGTATTATCTTTGCAAGCAAATTATTAGTATTATGTCAAAACAAATTTTAGATTCATTAGATAGGCAGATTCTGAAGCTGATTTCTCAGGATGCCCGTATTCCATTTTTGGAAGTGGCACGCGCTTGCAACGTGAGCGGTGCTGCCATTCATCAGCGTGTTGCTAAACTTACAAATCTTGGTATCATCAAGGGTTCACAATTCATCATTGACCCAGAAAAGATAGGTTACGAAACTTGTGCTTATATGGGACTCTATCTGAAGGAGCCTGAGAAGTTTGACCAGGTTGTAGAGGAGTTGAAGAAGATTCCTGAGGTTGTGGAGTGCCACTATACTACAGGCGGCTTTGATATGTTTATCAAGATTTACGCGCTGAACAACCACCATCTCCTGGAAATCATCCATGATAAGTTGCAGCCACTGGGATTGTCTCGCAGCGAGACCATCATCTCTTTCAATGCATCTATCAACCGCCAGCTTTCTATGCAGGATCTCAAGAGTTTCAACGATGATGAAGAGGAAACTGATGAGGAGGCTGCAGCAGAGAAATAAGATATAAAAAGAAAAAAAGCAGTAGCTCCCTGCGGGATTACTGCTTTCTATAAAGGGTGAGGAATGTGAACGGTAAGCCGTTTTCATTCCTCATTTCTTTTTCTGTCACTTCCCATTCTGCCGGATTGATTTCCGGAAAGAAGGTATCGGCATGTTCAGGTTCCTTTTCTACGATTGTGAGATAAAGCCTGTCTGCAAAAGGCAAAGCCTGTTCATATATGCTGGCTCCTCCGATGATGAAACATTCATCTGATGCTTCTTTGCTTCCAACCGTTTTTTTGTTTCCAACCTCTTCTTTGTTTCCAGCCTCTTCTTTCCTTGCTGCCAGCGCTTCTTCCAGAGAGGTGTATACTTCGCACCCTGTTATCTGCTCTCTTGTCTTCGAGAGAACAATATTACGGCGGTTGGGCAAGGCTCCGTTAGGCAGCGACTCAAATGTCTTCCTGCCCATGATGATCGTATGTCCGGTTGTGAGCATACGAAATCGGGTCATGTCCGATGGGATGGCGTAGAGCAACCGGTTCTTGTACCCAATAGCTCTATGCACTTTTGATATACAGGCGATGATGCTGAGCATTTTTTATTTTAATGTTGAATGTTGAGTGTTGAATGTTGAATTATTCATTCTTGCTGTAAACTATTAACTATAAACAGCTCTCCCGTCCCGTGGCTGCTCTTGATCTTCCACTCCTGCGGATAGAGGTTGTTGGCACGGTTGCCAATGTTCTTTTCCCAGCCTATCGGAACCTGTCTGTAGGTTACCAGTACATAACCCTTAGGCGTATCGGCAGGCAGATTCACAGCCTCCTTGCGAAGGTAGCGGATGGCATCATCGTAGGATAACTCCACCTGTGGGAAGTGATCTTTGTTGAGCATCGTAGAGAGAGCGAGAGCCTGGTCGGGAATGAGACCCTTTCCCTTGTCTGTTCCCAGTTTCACACCTGCATGCAGCACCTTCAGGTTCTTTTCAGCCTGGTTGTAGATGTCTTTCCATCTGCCCGGAATGGCGTAAACCGTCTCGTTGCTTTCTGCAGGCATCCATTCCGTATCAGCCTTCAACCAGCCTTCCGGAATCTCCGGTCCCTTTCCTTTAGCCACCTTCTTGTCTTTCTTCTTATCCTTCCTGTTCTCCTTGGCTGGTGAGCCTGCTTCCCATTCGCCCTCTTTCTTCAGAATCGCCATAAACAGACCTTCGCCTCGCGAAACGCCAGGAATGAACCGGTAAACAGGGAAGTCGGTGCCCGTGAGGTTGCGGGTGATGTTCCATGCATCTTCTACTCCCTCCAGTGCCATCACTTCTGCGCCAAGTTCTTCGCATATCCAGTCCACGTTCTCCTCATCTTCGTGCGCATTGAAGGTGCAGGTAGAATAAATCAGGATACCGCCTGGCTTCAGACAGTTCCAGATATCCGATACGATTTCGCGCTGCAGCTGCCAGCAGTTGTTCACATTCTGGGTACTCCATTCGCCGATAGCCCCTTCATCTTTGCGGAACATTCCTTCGCCGGAGCAGGGAACATCGGTAAGAATCACATCAAACTGCAACTTCGATTTCTTGTAATCGCGGGGATAGTTGTTGGTAACAATCATATCCGGATGACCGAACTTCTGTACGTTTTCGGCAAGAATCTGTGAGCGGGTGCGCATCGGTTCGTTGCTGAAGAGCAGACTCCCTTCCGGCAAGGCAGCCCTTACGGCAGTCGACTTTCCGCCAGGGGCAGCACAGAGATCCAGCATCATCACCGGTTCTTTTACGTACTGTCGGATAGCCATATCTACAAACATAGATGAGGCTTCCTGTACATAATATAAGCCGGCATGCAGCAGCGGATCGAAGGTGAATCCGGGACGCGTAGAGAGATAACGTCCGGTTTCCGGACACCAGGGAATCGGTTCGCCATCAGCATCCTTGCATTTAAAAGGATTGATGCGGATACTGGTTGGTGCCTCCTCTTCAAGGATAGCATGCTCCAGACGCTGATACAGCTTTTCGCCCATCAGTGCCTGCGTATATGTTCTGAAATCTTCAGGTAATGTCTTCATTCTGTTTCTTTTTCTTTAATTTGTTTGCAAAAATAAGAAATTTTTCGTTTCTTTGCAACTAAATCGCGAAGAGATGCGTCTAAGAAGCAGAAATTTTTCAAATAACAAGGTAAAACAATAAAAAATAATGATATGAAGAAAGCAATATTGGCATTAGTGCTCGTTATGAGCATCGGAGCCACCCAAGTGTCTTTGGCGTCTTCTGCTCCAAAACATCGTTATCATCCAACTACCCAACAGGTAGATTCAAAGGCTGCTCCTGCATCTGCCGCACAGACATCTGCTTCGAAGGATAAAGACGACGAGGCGTTGGAGGCTTATTCTGATACAACCAGTACAGATTCGGCCAACTATGATGATTATGATGAGAATGATAATAAGTCTGTTCATTCTAGATACAGTTTAGACAACTATGATGATCCGTTCGATTTCATCGGTTCGGTATTTGGTGGCGGAGCGCTGGCTGTTATGATCATCTTCTGTATCATCTTCGGTCTGCTGTTTGTCTTTGCTCCGCTGATCATCGTATTTCTGGTTATCAGATATCTGATTCGCCGCCACAACGACCGGATGAAACTGGCGGAGATGGCGATGGAGAAGGGCATCAATGTTCCGGAAAGCGACCGGCCGATAGACAAGCAGAGCGATGAGTATCTGGTAAAGCGTGGATTGAGAAATGCCTTCCTGGGAGCCGGTTTGTGCGCCATGTTTGCCTGGTGGGATGCTGATTTCCTGGCTGGCATCGGAGCCCTGGTCTTCTTCTATGGATTGGGACAGACCCTCATAGGTTCGCTTCCAGCCATCAAGGATTGGTGGAGAAACCGCCATGGCGATCAGGGCACAGGTTATAATGGAACTCCGGTATAAAAATCAAACAACAATTATTAGTTAATATATAGTGGAAAAGTTATCCGATATTTCTCTCGTCACGAAGGTGGTGATGCTTCATGACCGCAAGTCGTTCGACTTGCTGGTCAGGAAGTATCAGTCACCCATTCGTGGGTTCTTCCTGCGGCAGACGCTGGGGGATGCGCAGCTGAGTGACGACTTGGCGCAGGATACCTTTGTGAAGGCTTATACCCATCTGTCGGGTTTCAGGGGTACAGCCAGCTTTTCCACTTGGCTTTATCGTATCGCCTATAATGTGTGGTATGATTATACCCGCAGTTATAAGGAAACGCAGGATATCGATACGCCGGCGGTTGCCCGACAGAATGCGCAGGGAGTGAATACCGGACTGAAGATGGATTTACTCAATGCCCTGCGGATATTGAGCGAGAACGAACGGACATGCATCACGCTGCAGCTGATGGATGGTCTCTCTATAGATAAGATTGCAGAGGTGACGGGAATGGCGCAAGGCACCATTAAGTCGCATCTCTCTCGTGGAAAACAGAAACTTGCAAGTTACTTAAAAAAGAATGGTTATGACCGATAAGATAAATGATAAGAAGTTGGAGAGCATGAAAGGGGAACCGTTGGACCCTCAGGATGAAGAACTCTTACAGATGTTCTTTTCCGATTGCCAGATGTCAGAGATTCCTGATGACGGATTCTCCGACAGGGTGATGCAGGCCTTGCCGGCTTTACCCGAAACTGGTACAGCGATGTCGCTGGTTAAGCGCCAGCGTCTGGAACATTTATGGACGGCAGCCTGTGTGGCAGCAGGCATCATCATAGCAGTAGTCTGTCAGGGATGGGAGCAGATTCAGGGATGGCTTTTCTCTATGAAGATAGATTTCCTCCTCTCCGGCTCGCGTGCTCTTACGCATGTGGCAGATTCCATCGCCCACTCTCAGAATCTCCTGATGGTGCTGGCTGGCTTCGTTGTCCTCATCATGGTTTGGGGATATAATGAACTGGCTGATGCACGTCAGTAGGCTTCTTCCCTGATATCAATTGTATGAATGATCAACTCTTTCTATTAGCAGAATGGTTTTTAGTGCTAATAGAAAGAGTTTTTTATTACTATAAATATCATCTTTATGCTCTTGAAATCTCCGTTCAAAGCTTTTGAATGTCCGTTCAGTGTCTTTGAACGGACATTCAATGACTTTGAACGGACATTCAATGTCTTTGAACGAAGATTTAATATTGCTGAATATAGAAAAACAAATAGGTGCTGCTACTTTTTCAGTAGAGCACCTATGCTTATGATATCGGTTTCTAAAACAATTTATAGGTAGTGCGTAGCACTTTGAACTCGGTTCGGCGGTTCAGCTGATTGCAGATTTCCTGATGCTCCTTGCTCTGCTTCAGGATAAATTCTTCGCTGAGCACATCGCCTTCCTTGAGCCAAGGATACTTCTCGGTAAGTTTCTTGCGCACATTCTTCGGCTTCTCCTTGCCGTAGCCCACAGGGGTGAGGCGCTCTTTCTCTATGCCGTGTTTTATCAGATAGTCTACTACCGATTGGGCGCGGCGCAGAGACAGATGCTTGTTATATTCGCTGTTTCCTTTGTAGTCGCAATGGGCGCTGAGTTCGATGGTAACGTGCGGGTTCTCTTGCAGCAGCGTTACCAGCTGGTCGAGGGCTGTTGTACTGGCTTCGGTAAGGGTTGCCTTGTCGAAATCGTAGAAGATGTTGTCGATGAGTACAGGGGCTGTGATGGAAGCCAGCGGGAACTGGAGCACGTATTCCTTACTCTCTTTAGCTGAATCAACCCGAAGTTCTTCCTTGTGGTTGAGGTAGCCTTTGCAGGATGCCATCACCAGGTAGTCGACATGCGGATTGATAGGGAGGACAAACGAACCGTCGCCCTTGACGGATAGTTTCCTGTTCGTTCCGTCGTTGCCTACGATTCTCACCTCTGCGGCAGGCAGTTCATAACCGTCTTTCTCGTAAACCCATCCCTTCATTGTGGTAACAATCTCCGGATTCTCGAAGGAGTAGATATGGTCATAGCCTCTTCCGTCTTTTCTGTTAGAGCAGAAGAAACCCTGGTTGTGGAGACCCTCGAAAGTCATTCCGAAGTCATCGGCTTCTGTATTCAGCGGATAGCCGGGGTGGGTGAGTTCATATTTCCGGGTGATGGAATTTACTTTGGCGATATAGATGTCGAGTCCGCCCATTCCCACATGACCGTTGCTGCTGAAGTAGAAGTCGCCGTTAGGACGGAAGGTAGGGAACATCTCATCGCCTGGGGTGTTGATAGGTTCGCCCAGGTTCTCTACACCGCCCAGTCCGGCAGGAGTGATGCGCACTCGCCAGATGTCGAGACCGCCCTTTCCGCCAGGCATGTCTGATACGAAATAGAGCCATTCGCCATCAGGAGAGATGGCTGGATGGGCAAAACAACTGAGCGTATCTTTGCTGATTTCCAGATTTGTAGGTTTGCTCCAGGCTGCATCTGAGCGGTTGGATGTTACTATCTGGGCTAAGCGGGGCGAAGTGGGATCGGTGGTACACTGGGTGAGGTACATCTGCTTGCCGTCTGGGGTAAAGCAGCATGCGCCCTCTTCGTAGTCGGTATTGAGACCGGTTCCGATGGCTTCCGGCTTGCTCCATTTGCCTTTGTCGTCTTTTTCTGAGAAGAAGATGTCGGCAGATTTCGTTCCCGTCACTCCGTTCAGGTCGCTGCCCTGGGCTTCGTTACGGGTTGAGGTGAAATAGAGCTGACTGTAGTCATCGCTGAGGAACATCGGCGAATAGTCGTCTCTTCGGGAGTTGAAAACATCCATCCGCTTTACCTTGTACCGGCTTCCTTCCTTCTTCCAGACTGGGGCTTTTCGTGCCGATTCGAGTCCGTTCTTTACCAGCACGTTGTCGGGCATGGAATCGAGCAGGAATTCGAATTCCTTGGCAGCCTGTCTGTAACTTCCGTTCTTCAGGAGAAGCCGGGCGTAAGCCAGGCGGTCGTTGAGGTCTGCCTGCTTGTATCGGATGGCATTGCTGTAGGCAGCCAGTGCCTTCGGCGTACTGTTGATTTTATCATAGCAGCGTGCCATCTTCAGAGCCACCTTGCCTCGGGCAGCCCGCTCTTTGGTAGGTGTCTTGGTGTACACCTTTTTATATTGGGTTGCCGCATCGTAGTATTCGCCTAAAGAAAGATGCTTGTCTGCTTTCTTCAGGTTCTGTTCAATGCCGCAACTTATCAGAAAGAGGCAGCAAAGTGCTGTTATGATTTGATAAAGTCTTATTTGTTTCATACAGGAACAACTTAATTATTTTACTGAACTTTCGCAAGCAACTCTCCCACACGCCCTGAAAGGGCAGAAGCTCCTAGCCCAGGGCAACGCCCTGGGTATAGTAGCAGTCAGTAAGGCGCCCTGTAAGGGCAAAAGCTTCAAAGAACGAGGCAATTTATAAAGCTTTTGCCCTTACAGGGCGACAGGTTTGCGTCCATAATGACCCAGGGTGTTGCCCTGGGCTAGGGGCTTCTGCCCTTTCAGGGCGTGCAGTTGTTGCGTTGAATTACATCTGTGAGAATGGCTGACGATATTGGCAGCCTGCCTTCCAGTTGCTGCAGCCATAGGCGGTCTTGCCCTTGATGATGACGCCCTTGCCGCAAAGCGGACATGGTTTGCCAACCATTGGGTCGGATGCAGGAGCCTTTCTGGCAGCCGGTTTTTTGGCAGCTGGTTTCTTGGCAGCCGGTTTCTTCTTGAGGTCTTCCTCTGTCATGATGGTCACTCTCCGGTTGCTGTTGTCTGACAACACATCGATGACTATCTTGTTGATCTGTTCTTTCAGTCCGTTGATGAAGTCGGCAGGATCGTAGGTCTTGTGCTCGATGTCGCGGAGTTTCTTCTCCCAGATACCGGTCAGTTCGCAACTCTTCAGCAGTTCCTCATGGATGGTGTCAATGAGTTCGATGCCTGTCGGGGTTGCCATCAGATTCTTGCGCTGGCGACGGATGTAGTGGCGCTTGAAGAGGGTCTCGATGATGCCGGCACGGGAGGATGGTCGGCCGATTCCGTTCTCCTTCAATGCTGCACGCAGCTCTTCGTCTTCTACGAATTTGCCGGCTGTCTCCATCGCACGCAGCAGGGTTGCCTCGGTGTAATACTTAGGTGGCGTGGTCCACTTCTCCGTCAGGGTAGGCTGATGTTCTCCCGATTCGCCTTTTGTGAAGGATGGGAGGGTTCTTTCTTCTACTACTTCCTTCTTGGCACCATTACCTGAGTCTGCATTTCCGTTGGCGTTATCTGAAGCATCATCGTCATCTGTATTCTTCGCATCCTTGGCATAGACTACTCGCCAGCCTGGTTCGAGAATCTCCTTACCGCTCACCTTAAACTCTATCTTTTCCGGTTTTGGACCATCTTCGTTGATTACCTCGCCCAATACGGTGGTGGTAGAGAATTTACAATCCGGATAGAACACGCTGATGAAGCGCTTGGCGATGAGATCATACACGTTTGCCTCCATATCGGTGAGTCCGGTTGGCGGAACACCGGTTGGGATGATGGCGTGGTGGTCAGTTACCTTGCTATTATCGAAAACCTTCTTGCTCTTCGGCAATTTCTTGCTGATTGTTGCGAGCTGCTGAATGAGCGGGAGGTATTTCTGCTGACTCATGATCTTTGCCTGACTCACTCCGTTCAGAATCTGCGGACATTTCGGATAGATATCGTCGGTCAGAAACTGGGTATCTACACGAGGATAAGTGGTGTACTTCTTCTCGTAGAGACTCTGGATGAGTTTCAGCGTAATATCGGCAGAGTAGGCAAACTTTTTGTTGCAATCCACCTGCAGCGAGGTGAGGTCGTAGAGATGAGGTGGCGCCTCGTTTCCCTTCTTCTTGCTTACATCGGTAACGGTGAAGGGTTTGCCGGCGATGGTACTGAATGCTTTCTCGCCTTCCTCCTTGCTGGTAAACTTGCCGCTGGTGGCGGTAAACTGGGTGTCGCGGTAGATGGTGGCGAGTACCCAGTAAGGTTCGGAAACGAAGTTGTCGATTTCCTTCTGGCGGTTTACGATGAGGGCAAGGGTAGGGGTCTGCACTCTACCGATGCTGAGCACCTGTCGATTCTGACCGTATTTCAATGTGTAAAGTCGGGTGGCGTTCATACCGAGAATCCAGTCGCCGATGGCACGGGAAAGTCCGGCAAGATAGAGTGACTGATATTCCCCCTGGTCTTTCAGTTCCTGGAAGCCTTGCTTGATGGCTTCATCGGTCATGGATGAAATCCACAGTCTCTTGACGGGGCATTTTGCCTGTGCCTTCTGCATCACCCATCTCTGGATAAGCTCTCCTTCCTGTCCGGCGTCACCGCAGTTGATGATGCTGTCGGCAGCCTGCATCAGTTTCTCAATGGTAGCAAACTGCTTCTTGATGCCTTCATCGTTGATGAGCTTGATGCCGAATCGCTGTGGAATCATCGGCAACGCCGAAAGGCTCCAATGTTTCCACATCGGAGTATAATCATCCGGTTCCTTCAGCTCACAAAGGTGGCCGAAAGTCCATGTTACTTGGTAACCATTACCTTCCATATAACCGTCGCGTGCCGTGGTAGCCCCGATGATTCGGGCGATATCCTTAGCCACACTCGGTTTCTCTGCTATACAAACTATCATTCTTTATTCTTATTTCTGTTTGCAAAGGTACAATAAAATAATGAGAAAGCCATCATTTCGCCTCCTTTTTCTCATTGCCGGGAATAAAAAAGCCCTGTAAGGCTTGGACCTTACAGGGCGTATTTCATATAAATCTGCGTGCGATTACTCGTACTCCTGCCAGCTCTTAATCTGAAGCTGATCCTGGCTCAATGTGCAGAATGCCTCGATGAAGGCGGAAGCCAGACGGGCATTGGTGATCAGAGGAATGTTGTGGTCGATGGCGCCACGACGGATTCTGTAACCATTGGTCAACTCACGCTTGGTATGATTCTTAGGGATGTTGACGATGAGGTCGAACTTGTGGTCAGCAATCATCTGCATCACGTTAGGAATATCCTTGTGGTCCTCATCAGGCCATCCTACGGCTGTAGCCTTCACGTTGTTCTCGTTCAGGAACTTCGCTGTACCGGCAGTAGCGTAGATGGTGTAACCATTCTTCACCAAAGCCTGGGCAGCGTCGAGCAGAGAAGCCTTCTCCTTAGCACCACCGCTTGAAAGCATGATGCCCTTGTCCTTTGAAGGAATCTTGTAGCCGGTAGCAATCAATGAGTTGAGCAATGCTTCCTCGAAAGTATCACCCATACAACCTACCTCACCGGTAGAACTCATATCTACACCCAAAACAGGGTCGGCGTTCTGCAAGCGGGCGAATGAGAACTGTGATGCCTTCACACCCATGCGGTCGATATCGAAAGCAGACTTGTCTGGCTTCTGATATGGAGCGTCGAGCATGATGCGGGTAGCAGTCTCGATGAAGTTGCGCTTTAACACCTTGCTCACGAATGGGAATGAACGGGATGCACGGAGGTTACACTCGATAACCTTTACATCGCGACCCTTAGCCAAGTACTGGATATTGAAAGGACCCGAGATGTTGAGCTCCTTGGCGATGGCACGTGAAATCTTCTTGATCTGACGGGCTGTAGCGAAGGAAATCTGCTGGGCAGGGAAGGTCATGGTGGCATCACCGGAGTGAACACCTGCATACTCTACGTGCTCTGAAATACCATACTCTACAATCTCACCATTCTGGGCAACACCGTCGAACTCAATCTCGTTGGTCTCTGTCATAAACTGGGAGATAACCACTGGGTATTCCTTAGAAACCTCAGAAGCTGCCTCCAGGAAGCGACGCAACTCTTCGTCATTGTGGCAAACGTTCATGGCTGCACCAGAAAGAACGTAGGATGGACGAACGAGAACAGGATAGCCTACCTCGTCGATGAACTTCTGAACATCCTCCATAGAGGTGAGGGCGCTCCACTTAGGCTGGTCGATGCCCAGCTTATCAAGCATGGCAGAGAACTTACCACGGTTCTCGGCACGGTCGATGTTGACAGGAGATGTACCCAGAATTGGCACAGACTGGCGATGGAGTTTCATAGCCAGGTTGTTTGGAATCTGACCACCCACAGAAACAATCACACCACGTGGTGACTCCAGGTCGATGACATCGAGTACACGCTCGAATGAAAGCTCATCGAAGTAGAGACGGTCGCACATATCGTAGTCGGTAGATACAGTCTCCGGGTTGTAGTTGATCATGATTGACTTGTACCCCAACTTGCGGGCTGTGTTGATGGCGTTTACAGAACACCAGTCGAACTCTACAGAAGAACCGATGCGGTAAGCACCAGAACCGAGAACGATGACAGACTTCTCGTTCTTGTAGTAGTTGATGTCGTAACCCTCTACAGCGTAAGTCATGTAGAGATAGTTGGTAAGGTCAGGATGCTCGCTAGCCACAGTAGGGATGCGCTTTACGGCAGGAAGAATGTTCAGCTTCTTGCGCTGGGCACGAACTGCGAGCACCTCCTTCTCCATGTTTGTGTTCTGAGTCTTCAATACGAAGCGGCCAATCTGGAAGTCAGAGAAGCCCAATACCTTAGCCTCGCGCAATACCTCGGCAGGAATCTCCTCCAGAGTATTATATTCAGAAAGCTTGTGCTTGTAATCAACGATATTCTTCATGCGCTCGATGAACCAAGGATCAATTTTGGTCAACTCCTCGATGCGCTCGATGGTGTAGCCTTCCTCCAGAGCCTGGGCGATGGCGAAGATACGGAGATCGGTAGGGTTAGAAAGTTCCTCATCCAGGTTTTCGAACTTGGTATGGTCGTTGCCTACGAAACCGTGCATTCCCTGACCAATCATACGGAGACCCTTCTGGAGCATCTCCTCGAATGAGCGGCCGATAGACATGATTTCGCCTACAGACTTCATGGAAGAACCAATCTTGCGGCTTACACCGGCAAACTTGGTAAGGTCCCAACGAGGAATCTTGCAGATCATATAGTCGAGTGATGGAACCACATAAGCTGAGTTAGGAGTACCCATCTCGCCAATCTGGTCGAGCGTATAACCGAGGGCAATCTTGGCAGCAACGAAAGCCAAAGGATAACCTGTAGCCTTAGATGCGAGGGCAGAAGAACGGCTCAAGCGAGCATTGATCTCGATGATACGGTAGTCGTTGGTCTCTGCATTGAAAGCATACTGGATGTTGCACTCACCCACAATCTGGAGGTGACGGACGCACTTCACGGCGATGTCCTGCAACATCTTCACCTGCTCGTCGGTAAGAGAACAGGTTGGAGCCACCACGATAGACTCACCCGTGTGAATACCCAGTGGGTCGAAGTTTTCCATAGAGGCAACGGTGAAGCAACGGTCGTTGGCATCACGGATGCACTCGAACTCAATCTCCTTCCATCCCTTCAGGCTCTCCTCAACGAGTACCTGAGGTGCGAAAGTGAAGGCTGATTCAGCAATCTCCTTGAACTCCTCTTCGCTCTTGCAGACACCAGAACCGAGACCACCCAGTGCATAGGCAGAACGGATCATGATAGGGTAGCCGATGTTGCGTGCCGCAGCCACAGCCTCCTCCATGTTCTCGCAAGCGTGGCTTACAGGAACCTTGAGGTCAACCTTGTTAAGCTCCTTTACGAAGAGGTCGCGGTCTTCTGTGTTCATGATTGCCTCTACCGAGGTACCCAACACATCTACACCGTATTCCTTGAGCACACCGTTGAGGTAAAGTTCTGTACCAACGTTCAAACCCGTCTGGCCACCCCAAGCCAGCATGATGCCGTCTGGGCGCTCCTTCTTGATAATTTCAGTTACAAAAAAAGGTGTCACCGGCAAGAAATAAACCTTGTCAGCAATACCTTCACTTGTCTGAATTGTAGCAACGTTTGGATTAATGAGGACGGAACTAATACCCTCCTCGCGCAAAGCCTTGAGAGCCTGCGAACCGGAATAGTCAAACTCACCTGCCTGGCCGATCTTCAAAGCACCGGAACCCAGAACGAGGACTTTCTTAAGCTGTTTCTTCATCATTATATATAACTATAAGTTTGTTCTTTATATGTCTTGTTATTTATGTTTTTAGTAACTAAACTGCATTTGGATTAGTTCACAAATGGTAGACACACTATTTCGGGATGCAAAGTTACGCTATTTATTTGATTATTCCAAATTTTCTGCAAATCTTTACAGTTAAATAACATCAATTATTATTATTTCTTCTCTAGAAAGTCGTATTTTTGCAATTATTTTGTTACTTTTGCAGCGACTTTTAGTCATGTAGAAAAAGAATAAACAAATAGCAAACAAGATAAATATAACAACAATGAAAGTCGGATTATTCGTCCCTTGTTATGTGGATGCCCTTTACCCTGAAGCGGGTGTGGCTACATACAAGTTGCTTAAGCATTACGGACTAGACGTGGGTTATCCCGAAAAACAGACTTGCTGCGGCCAGCCAATGGCTAACGCGGGTTTTCAGGACAAGTCGGAGAAGGTCATAGAGACATTTGATGAGTTGTTCAAGGATTACGATTACATCGTAGCTCCTTCTGCCTCATGTGCCGCTTACGTAAAGGTGTATTATCCTAAAATCCTTGAGGGTAAGCACGAGTGTGTTTCCTCTAAGAAAATCATGGATGTTGTGGAGTTCCTTCACGATGTGCTGAAGGTGGATCATGTGCCGGGCAAGTTCCCGCATGTGGTGAGTGTGCACAACAGTTGTCATGGTGTGCGCGAACTGGGATTGTCATCTCCTTCTGAGCGCCACATCAAGCCGTTCAACAAGATTATCGACCTTTTAAATATGGTGGAAGGCATTACCATCCACGAACCGGAGCGCAAGGATGAGTGCTGCGGATTCGGCGGTATGTTCTCTATCGAGGAGCCTGCCGTTTCTACCCGTATGGGCGAGGAGAAGATCAAGCGCCACATGGCTACAGGCGCTGAGTTTGTTACCGGACCGGATTCTTCCTGTCTGATGCACATGGCTGGAATCGCCAAGAAAGAGAATATGCCGATCAAGTTTATTCATGTTGTTCAAATATTAGCTGCAGGACTATGAGTACAGAACATTCCAAGAGAGCTGCGAAGTTTACGCAGAACGTAGAGAAGACCACCTGGCACGATGCTACCTTCTGGTCTGTTCGTCAGAAGAGAGATAAGATGGCGCAGGAACTTCCTGAATGGGAAGATCTCCGCGAGCATGCGTCTGAAATCAAGATGCACACGATTACCCATCTTGCCGATTATCTCGATATGTTTTCCAAGAATCTGGAGAGCCGCGGGGTGAAGGTTCACTGGGCAAAGGATGCGCAGGAATTTAATGAGATTGTGCTTGGCATTCTGAAAGATCACAACGTGAAGAAGATGGTGAAGTCGAAGTCGATGCTCACCGAGGAGTGCGAGATGAATCCTTATCTGGAGCAGCACGGCATTGACGTGGTGGAGACCGACCTGGGTGAGCGCATCATCCAGCTTCTGGGTCAGAAGCCTAGCCATATCGTGATGCCTGCCATCCACCTGAAGCGTGAGGAGGTAGGTAAGATGTTCGAGGAGAAGGGAATCTCCAAGGAAATCGGCAACTATGATCCTACTTATCTGACCCGCTGTGCCCGTCATCATCTCCGCGACCAGTTTATGGAAGCTGGAGCTGGTATGACTGGCTGTAACTTCGGTGTGGCTGCTACCGGCGATTGCGTGGTCTGCACCAACGAGGGTAATGCGGATATGACCACTTCCATGCCTAAGCTCCATATCGTAGCGATGGGTATCGAGAAACTGGTTCCTGATTATAAGTCATTGGCTGTGTTCCAGCGCCTGCTTTGCCGCTGCGGAACCGGTCAGCCTACCACTACCTTTACCTCTCATTTCCGCCAGGCTCGTCCGGGTGCCGAGATGCATGTGGTATTGGTGGATAATGGCAGAAGCGACATTCTTGCTGATAAGGACCACTGGCAGACGTTGAAGTGTATGCGCTGCGGTGCCTGCATGAACACCTGTCCGGTTTATCGTCGTTCAGGCGGTTACAGTTACACCTATTTTATACCGGGTCCTATTGGTGTGAACCTGGGTATGCTGAAGAATCCTCAGAAGTACAGCGACAATGTTTCGGCATGTACTTTGTGCTTGTCATGCGATAATGTCTGTCCTTCCAAGGTAGGACCGGGTTCTCAGATTTATGTATGGCGCCAGAGTCTGGAGAAGTTGGGTAAGGCAGATCCTGTGAAGAAGGCGATGTCGAATGGTATGAAGTATCTCTTCGATCGTCCTGCGCTCTACACCACTGCCCTGAAGTTTGCTCCGCTTGTCAATCTGGTTCCTGAATGCTGCACGCACTTCAGCAATTGGAATGCCTGGGGCATCGGTCACGCCAAGCCTGAGTTTGCAAAGAAGAGTTTCCATCAGCTTTGGAAAGAAGGAAAGGTGAAGTAGTGGGTCATCATAAAGTTCAAAGTTCAAATTTCAAAGTTCAATGAAGAAAGAAGATTTCCTGAACAAGTTGCGTAAGAATACGCACGTTCAATTCGATATGCCTGCCGTAGATGTGAAGGGTATTCAGTATGAGGATACGCTGAAACAGTTTATTGAGATGACGGAATCGGTAGGTGGCCATGTGATAGAGGCGAAGGAGGGTGAGAGTCTGGATGAGCTGGTGAAGAAGGCTTATCCGGAAGCCAAGGTCTTTGCCTCTCATCTGCCAGAAATCACGATTGCCCAGAAGAATCCTGATACGGTGGCTGAGGCTAATGATCTGAATGGTACTGATGTGGGTATTGTTCGTGGTGAAGTGGGTGTTGCCGAGAATGGCTGCATCTGGATTCCTCAGACCATGAAGGAGAAAGCGGTGCTTTTCATCTCGGAATACCTTGTGATATTCCTCGAAAAATCCAAGATTGTGAACAATATGCATGAGGCTTATGCCCGTATCGAGATGGATCCGAAGTACAACTTCGGTACTTTCATCAGTGGTCCTTCCAAGACTGCCGATATTGAGCAGGCACTGGTTATGGGTGCGCAAGCTGCTCGTGGTGTGACAGTTATACTGATTTAGTTTATAGTTAAAAGTTGATAGCTTATAGGGCTTTTCTATAGTTTATAGTTGAAAGTTTATAGTTTACAGCAACCTTGCGAACGGCTAAGCCCTATAAACTTTCAACTTTCAACTATCAACTATTATAATCTCCATTCGTAAGTATCATAAACCACTCCTCTTCCTCCGAAACCTTCTTTCTGATAGATGAGGCTGGTGTTGAGTACCTTTCCACCTTCTTCATTAGATGTTCCGAAATCGAAATAATCAAAATCCTTATACCTTATATTAATGAGATTCTGAAACAAAGCATCGAGTGCATGCGCCTTTTTCCCCTCTTCTGATGCGGAAATATACTGCGTGTGAACCACTTTCCTGCTGATGTATAGAACGGTTCCGCCTAGCATCTTGCCAGATTCTTCTCGGGCAACATACAGTTTGATATTGTCAGGGAAAGATGTTTTCAGCCTACTCATCTCTTGCAAGGTATGAACAGGATGAGCCTGATAGGTGTTCATCAGGTTTTCGGTTAAAATTCTCCAGAACGTTTCGTAATCCTCACTTTCTTCAATGAAGATTCCTTTTTCCAGGGCTTTCCTTGCGCCCGACTTCCTGATATTATACCATTTCAGCGGATGCTTCAGGTCGATGACAGCCGCAATGTTTCTGGCGCAGATTTGCGCCCGGCATTCCTTGAAGAGGGCATAGAGGTCTTCTTCGGCTGGCTGTTGCTGGTAAATCCAGGGTATCGGTTTGTAGATGCACTTCCGGAAACCAGTCTGCTTCAGGTATGTGTTGATGGCAACGAAAACCTGACAGATATTTTCTGCTGAGGCGTGTCCGGTAGTGAGCAGTCCGGCATAGGTGAGTCCCTGATGAGAATAGAAAATATCTCCGTCTTCATTGGCAGGGAGCAAGGCATAGAGCTTGTTGTTGTGGAAAATCATGAGCGAATGGTCATGGAAACGGTCGCTGTGATAATCCATGTAGGAGCGGTTGAGAAGGAAGGTGGCGTTGCGTGACTGGTCTACAAAAGCGTTCCACGCCTCCTTGTCTGCATCGTTGTATTTTCTGATCTCAAACATGATATTTAGCGTTATTGATTCTCGGTCTTTGAGAGATTAGGACTTTGGGATGAACTGATGAATCTGAGATATTCGTCATATTCGCGTATGTAGTCTTCTTCCTTAAACTTTTGGGAAGCCAGAACCAGACATAGTGAGCCGGAAGAGAAATCATCCAGTGTTCGCCAGATATTGACATCCACGAACAGTCCCTCCCAAGGGTGGTTGAGATGATAGGTCTTCTTCTGTTCTCCATTATCCAGTGTTACCGAAAAGGAACCGCTGGCTGCTATGATGAATTCCTGGCATTCCTTGTGAGCATGGCCACCGCGACTTTCTCCGCCCGGAACATCATAGGTCCAGTAGGTACGGGCAATGGCAAAGGGAATATGCTTTTCTCCCTCTGCCACTGTCAGGTTGCCTCTAGGGTCGAATATCTTGGGTAATGTGATAATTCTTCCTAATTCTTTCATGTCTTATTTCTTCATGTATGGGTCGGTTCCCAATACGGTTTTTGCCAGACGCTTTGCCTTGTCGCGGAGCTGGTTGAGGTCATCGCCCTTCTCGCCGTAGCAGAGTACGACGCCCATGCGGCGGCCTACGTGAGCCTCTGGCTTGCCGAAGATACGGATGCGGGTGTGGTCTTCCTTCAGCGCATCGAGCATATTGTAGTTTAATGGCTCGGTGCTTTCCTCTGGTGAGAGGATGACGGCAGAACAGCCGATGTGCTCCAGATGGATTCCGGCGATAGGCAAGCCCATCACGGCACGGAAGTGGAGCTCAAACTCGCTCAGGTTGGTGATGTGACCGAGGGTTACCATACCTGTATCGTGTGGACGAGGACTCAACTCTGAGAAGATAACCTCGCCCTGCTTGCTCAGGAAGAACTCTACGCCCCAGAGACCGGCACCTGTCAATGCCTTGGTTACTTCGCCGGCAATGTGCTCAGCCTTCTTCAAAGCCTCCTCTGGAATCTGGAATGGCTGCCAGCTCTCGCGGTAGTCGCCGCCCTTCTGTACATGGCCGATAGGTGGACAGAAGAGGGTAGGACCATCTTTCTGGGTGACGGTGAGCAGGGTGAACTCAGAATCGAAGTCGATAAATTCCTCGATGATTACTTCCTTCACGTCGCCACGACCTTCTTCCATTGCTTCCTTGTAAGCCTCCTTCAGTTCATCGTCGTTGTGAACATAGCTCTGACCATGGCCGCTTGAACTCATCAGAGGTTTCACTACGCATGGGAAACCGATTTCATCGGCAGCGTTCTTAAACTCCTCGAAGGTCTTGGCATAGAAATACTTGGCTGTGCGCAGACCCAGTTCCTTGGCGGCAAGGTCGCGGATGGCACGGCGGTTCATGGTGTAGTTCACGGCACGGGCAGAAGGCACAACCTGGATGCCCTCCTTCTCGAAGTCGAAGAGTCGCTCAGTGCGGATAGCTTCAATCTCAGGCACGATGATGTCTGGGTGATGTTTCTCAACCACAGCGGTCAATGCGTCGCCATCGAGCATTGAGAACACTTCTCGCTCGTCGGCAACCTGCATGGCTGGTGCATTGTCATACTTGTCGCAAGCGATGACGTACTGTCCTGCTCGCTTTGCGGCGATGGTAAATTCTTTGCCCAGTTCGCCTGAGCCCAAAAGCATAATCTTCTTCATTTATATGATGTTTAATATTTTATGTCCCTAAAATTAATCACTAATAATTAATCACTAAATCCGAACTTCTTTCTGATAAATTCTGCGATAAACTTCTCTGTTTCTTCGATTCCCAGATGGCTGCTGTTGATGCAGAGGTCGTAGCTTTCGCTGTGTCCCCATTTCTTGCCTGTATAGTAATCGTAGTAAGAGGCGCGCTGTTCCTCGTGGCTTTCGATAAACTTGCGGGCGCTGGCTCTGTCGATGTCTTTTCGCTTGCACACTGCCTTGATGCGGTCGTCGATGTTGGCGGTGATGAAGATGTTGATTACGTTCTTGTAATCACGCAGCACATAGTCGGCGGTTCTGCCCACAAACACACAGTTGCCCTCATCGGCAGCCTTTCTGATGGCGTCGCTCTGGAACTTGTACAGACCTTCCTGCGAGAAGTCGTTGTGATAGAAATTGCTATCGCTCAGGAAGGGCAGATGGGTATGGAAGAGAGACTTGAAGAATCCCTTCTGCTCATCGTTCTGCTCGAAGAATTTCTCAGAGAATCCACTCTCCTTGGCGGCAAGGTTCAGCAGCTCACGGTCGTAACATTTGCAACCGAAATCCTCCGCCAGTTTCTCGGCGATGATATGGCCGCCGCTACCTATCTGGCGACCCACGTTTATGATAATCTTATTCATAATTTATAGTTTATAATTTATAGTTTACAGTTTATAATTTATAGTTTACAGTTTATAGTTGAAAGTTTATAGGGCTTAGCAGTTAGCAAGATTGCTATAAACTATAAATTTCAAACTATTAACTGAATGAAAGCCCTATTAACTATAAACTATTAACTTTTAACTTTTCTTGGTGTTGTCTTTTCAACTTGTTCATGTACCATGACATTACGATTGCAGCGATGACTGCGGCTGAGAAGTCGGAGATAGGCATACTGTACCATACTCCATCAATGTCCCATATCATCGGCAGGAAAGCCAGAAGCGGCAGAAGAATGAGCAACTGTCTCGACAAGGAGAGGAAGATACTGATCTTCACCTTTCCGATACACTGGAAGAAGTTCGTGATGACCATCTGGAAACCGATGATCGGGAAGCAGAACATCACCACTCTGATCGCCTTGATGCCTAAGTCTATCAGTTGCTTATCGGTAGTAAACATTCTTGCGCAGTAGTAAGGCAGGAACATCGCTATCAGCCAGCCCGTTACCATGATGGCGGTGGCGGCAATGATGCTCAGGTTCAGTACGCGCATCAGTCGGTCCAGTTTCTGGGCTCCATAGTTGTATCCGGCTATAGGCTGCATTCCCTGGTTTACGCCTAATACGAACATGATGAATACCATCGCAATACCATTGGCTATTCCGTAGGCTCCCACGGAGAGGTCGCCTCCGAACCGCACCAGCTGGTTGTTGATGAAGATGACGATGATGCAGGCGCACACATTCATCAGGAAAGGCGAAATGCCGATGGCGAGGATGTTATCCACGAGTTTCCTCTTCAGTCTGTAGATGCCTTTTTTGAAGTGGAGCAGCTCGCTCTTGTTGCTGAAGAGCTTGATCTGCCACATCAGTGCCATCAGCTGCGAAAGGATGGTGGCGATGGCGGCACCCTGTATTCCCCATTTGAAGACGAGGATGAAGAGGGCATCCAGTATCACGTTCATCACCACCGTGAAGATGGTGGCGTACATCGCCTGCTTGGGCT
>ERZ791794.151-NODE-151-length-62757-cov-4.347389_pt1 | contig 62757 bp, 105 predicted proteins | sample MGYA00510312_ERZ791794 | MGnify/ENA primary metagenome ERZ791794 (study PRJEB30046, sample SAMN00791977) | human gut metagenome | study: EMG produced TPA metagenomics assembly of the A metagenome-wide association study of gut microbiota in type 2... | reverse complement strand
AATATTGTATATAGTATATATAGTATATATAATATACATAGATATAGTATATGTTGTTTTATGAGATTGACTAAAAGTTTTAAATAAATAGTTGACAGAACAACAACTTGTATGTTAATACTGTTAATAGAGATACAGATACAGACCGAAAGCGAGAACGAACCGCTGGAGGACTGAACCGGTTAGCTACTGGACAACGAACCAGAGCCGACCGGATTTTTTTATTTATAATGATTTAATAGATTAACGTGAGGTGATACAGTGAAGGATTCAAATACTATAACAACATCCCAAAATATAGAGGTATATGAAAACAAAATATGGTTATTGGTAGATGAATATATAAACACTGTATTATGCATACATCAAGAAGATTATGACAATATAGAAAAGTATAAGAAAGATATAGCTAATAATCGTATTGATATGTTTTTTTATATTGCTGATCGTATTGAAAAACCAAGTAATAATGATATAGAACTATTAGACAGTATATTTAATATATATATACGTGTATGTGGTAGATATAGTATATCGCCTACTTTGCAGATGTTTGGAATATTAGTTGGAATTAATAACATGACGTTTAGCGATTGGGCGAACGGAGACTATAGAACCGCCTCAACACATGGCATAACGGTCAAAAAATGGAAAGAAACATGTGGAGCCTTTGCGTTGGATAAATTACACAACCAGGACGGTACGAATGCCAACTTGATATTTGCTTGTAAAGTAGCTTACGGCATGGCAGAGACGGCACCAATTCCAGCAGGGCAGCAACAAGGCATACCACAGCAGACAGCGCAGCAGATCGCAGACAAGTACAAGGACGTTCTGGAGCTTCCAGAGATGGAAAAGCCGGAGTTATAACAGCGTGGAACGTACACAAGATCGTTGAAATGTACGCAGAGCACGAACAAACAGACCAAAAAAGGGCAGGCATAGCAGTATTTGGTAGATATGCACATATATAACAGTTGAATTTGTGCATGATGTATAGCAAATCAAAGCAATCTATCGAACAAATCTGTGTTTGTCGTATAGATGAAATGATAAAGTCATTGGCACTCTATTGACCATTGCCGAAGACATCCGAGAAACAGCGTTAAGACCGGGACAGTGGAAACCAGAAACAGACCCGGGAGGGGGTGTATATGGATGCCCCGAACGGCCTAATGAGTGCCCCGACTGCCCCAAAATTTAAAAAACGCCCTTTTAACAACAATCCCTCAACATGGCAAAAATAGTGATTGCAACACGACAAGCCATAAGCCTTAATGGTTTCTCAGCCAGAAGAAATAAGGCAATATCAGAAAGGCAGGTATGAGAATGAATAGAATGATGATTTTTAGCAACCCAGAATTTGGAAATGTAAGAACGGTGACAATAGACGGGAATCCGTGGTTTGTTGGTATAGATGTAGCGACAGCCCTCGGGTACCAAAATGGTAGTCGAGATATTCAAAGACATGTAGAAAAAGAAGACAAAGCAGAAGTTCCATTCTATGACGGGAATCAAACAAGAAATATCATTGCAATTAATGAATCCGGGCTTTATTCGCTGATTTTTTGTAGCAAGCTTGAAAAAGCAAAAGACTTCAAGCGTTGGGTAACAGCTGAGGTTCTTCCCTCTATTCGAAAAACAGGAAAATACGAAGTTGGACAGAAAATTGATTCCTACCAGATTAGCGATCCGATTAAACGTGCTGAGAGATGGATTGAAGAACAACGAGAAAAACAGCTGCTTGAGCAGAAAGTAAGAGAGCAGAAACCTAAAGCGGATTATTTCGATAGCCTTGTAGATAGTAAATTACTTACAACGTTCCGCGATACAGCTAAAGAGTTTCATATGTCGCCTAAATCATTCACACAATGGCTAATAGACAACAAATACATTTATCGTGATAAACAGAAAATGTTAAAGCCTTATGAACAGCACAGAAAATCTGGTCTGTTTCAGATGAAAGATTTTTCAACGCCTTTCGGATACTCAAATGTTCAGACATATATTACCGTCAAAGGCAAAGAAACATTTCGATTACTTCTGCAAAGACAGGGAGCTATTCCAGTATGAAGAAAATGAAATACAATCCCGAAGGCGAATCCATCCGCATCCGGTTGCCGTACCAGCTAGAACGAAAACTCATAGCTGAGAAGAACCGAACCGGCAAAAGCGTATCGCAGATCACCCGTGAAGCACTAGCAGAATATTTTCGAAAGAGGTAGGTAAATGTCGATACTCGAAAAATTTTTCAAAAATAAAAAAGGCGATTTTGGAAAGGAACGAAACGAATGAATAGAAATCAAAAAGTTTATTATGTGTACGTAGAAAACGGAAAAGCAGTTATTACAGAGGAAGCACCGGACTTCGATAAAGTTCACGATTACATGCTAGTGAAAGCGGATGGAATCGAGCTTTTTATGGGAGTACATAAGAACCAGGACGATTTAATGCTTCCAGATAAACCGATTGATGTAGCGACTATGCTGATTGATGCCGAAGTAAGTGCTAATTTAGGGGATAAAGGAACATTAACTTGCCCGAAATACGACTCAAATCAGCTCAGAGAGATTGCAGAACATCTTCTAGCGTATTGCAATGCACAAGAAAGGGGATGTGTAGATGCCTGTTGTAAGAATTATAAATCCGAGGCCGTATGATTGGATGGGGACACAGTGCTTTATTGACGGACATGAAGTCCCAAGAGTAAAGTCTGTTGATTTCCATGTTGCAATTGATGAAGTTCCGACATTTGTATTCGAGATGATGGCAGAGCCGTATATTGAAATGGAATGTCTGGCACAAATTAGTTTCACTTCTCAATCAATTACTGATGCAGTTTCAGTTTTAAGGCATGAACTGTTACAACACGGGGAAATTTACCACGGCTTCAAAGCAAGCCTAAAATCGGCTTTAGAGCGTTATAATTATTGTGGCTTGCCATTTGAGCCGGAAGAAGAAATCGCAGAGAAGATACTTAATTTTATGATTGGAGAGGAAAAATGAGATTACCATTAACGATCATTGCTGTAGCAATCAACATAATAGTGTTCACAACGTTGGCTGCATTCCTTATGACGCAAATTAACGAGCAGAAAATACCGATGTTTTCTACTTTCTTCTTTACAGTGTTGGAATTAGGACTCATTCTGAATACCATATTAATCTGCACAGCGAGATAAATAAAAAGATTAGAGGAGGATATAAACAATGAAATTTTCAGAAGCATTTAAACTCATGAAGCAGGGGGTTAAAGTAAAACTTCCGGGATGGGGTGGATTTTGGTATTGGGATGCAGAGAAAGAAACCATCATGATACAGTGCAGATCTCAGGACAGTGATACTCAGGGTGATTTACTTGACATCAGAGAAACCCAAAGAGTTGAATATACCACTATGAATATGCAGTCTGACGAATGGATTATTGCAGATGAAACAAACTGCCCGGTACTTGGCGGTGAAACAACATTCTCTTTTGGGGATGCAATCAAATATTTAAAACGTGGGCTTAAAGTGGCTCGTAAAGGTTGGAATGGGAAGAAACAGTACATTCAGCTTGCTACTGGAATTTCTTACAAGGTAGCAGATGGAGAGATTGTGAACTGCGAACATGATGCTATCGGGAACATGGCTATTGCATTTGTTGGAACATCCGGCGTACAGATGGGATGGCTTGCATCTCAGGCAGATATGTTGGCAGAAGATTGGATTTTTGCAGAATAAGAGGTAACTTATGCTTTTAGCATTTCCTGCGAGGATTATTCCGTTTTTTATCATAGAACGGGTTAAACCTATAATTAAACCGGAAGGATACGCTTACCCGATTGTGGCGCGGTACGCAAGCAAATATTCTTTACATCCGACTTAGTGTAAAAAATTTCTGTAGTCGATTATATTAAATTTGATTTCATCCACATATATTGTTTGCATTACAGAAATAGTAATTATATCACACACAATTCTTTCTCCTACTTTTGTGATGGTGTGGAGTGGGAGAAAGATTTTAGGGCTATCGCCAAGTGGTAAGGCACAGCACTTTGACTGCTGTATTCGCGGGTTCGAATCCCACTAGCCCCGTTTGCCAGGTTGCGCATGTACCTGGCAATGGTTTATTTCACATAGACCCTCCGATACCCATCTAGCTCAACGGAGCTGCCTAAAGGGGCTTCAAACGTCCCGGATGGGATTCCCGTATAGGTGACAGCAAAACCAAAAAAGGGAGCCTTTGTTGCGACTGGTGGCAAAGAATCGCAACAGTAGAAAATATGGCTTTGAGGTGCTGGTAATATTTTCTACTCAGGAAATTTAGTTCAGTGGTTAGAACGCCCGGCTCATAACCGGGAAGTCCTGAGTTCGAATCTCAGAATTTCCATTTCTTCCATATGCTGCCCATCCGTTTTATGGGCAGAAAAAACTTTCGGATGAGCGTATGTGAATCAGAATGAGCAAAGATATGTAACGGCATAGGCTTGTGCTTGATCTGATTTCCCGTCCGATGAATGTTTCTTAGTTTCAATAAGCCATCACAGGTGCACATTGATGACAAGGGAGTTTTCAAGAAACATAAAGTCAAAAGGCATAATAATATCCGAAACAACTCTGTGTGGCTGACACAGCATAAAACAGTCTAGTGGAAAGCATAACACGATAAACATATTGCTAACCCGGGAATCCGGGTTATGGGAAAGCGGCAACGATTGGTGGTGTTGCGGCGGTCTGTAAAACCGTTCCCTTGTGGTAAACATTATAGGTTCAATTCCTATCTTTCCCATTGTTTGGAGACTGAAAGTTTGGTGGTAGGAAAAGCACAGGGCAGTGCGCAGGAATGTATAACCGAGTTCCGAATGCGTACTGTTTATCGGTGATATAGTGACTTCCTCTAGTAGTCAATAAGTGAACGTGCTGAAATGGTTCTTCCAAACATGTACATCGCAGGATAGAGAAGCGGAATCTCGCAAGGTTCATATCCTTGAGAACGGCGGTTCAAATCCGTCTCCTGCAATTTCAAACATGATTAACTCAGTGCAGATAGATTTTCAGTCTAGCTGAGATACAGGGTTATGTAAGATGGAGTAGTTCGGGATACTGGACTATCAACCATCTTTTTAGCAGAAGTGATTCTGCTAGAGGAGGAAGAAACTTCCAACACACCTTGTAGTGTATCATCATAAAGAGACCAAAAGCAGAATCCTTGTGGTCGGCGTACAATAGACGCTTGCTGTGCAAGAATAATCCGTTGATGTGAGTGGTGTGAGAGACCACAGACTAAACGGAAATCTCGTTAAGCTGATTTGCCTTGAACCTGAGAAATTAGGGTATAACACAAGAGATTCGTTAAAGTAGCGGTATGGCAATTCATAAAAAAAATTTCATGCTATGAAAAACATTTTCTGAAAGAACCGTGAAATTTGTGGGTGACACTCCCATGTGTGCTTTGACCGCGGTAAGAAGCTCAGGGTCGCTCCCGAAAGCTCAGACTTATCGTCACAGTGGCTGAATATGGTTGCAAGTATGGTGAATAAGGAGAAATCCTAATCGTGGTTGAATATGGTGCATTGCTGTAATGGTATCAGAGTAGGTTGCTAACCTATCCAACAGAAATGTTGTACACGTTCGAATCGTGTATGCACCGCTCCATCTACCATGAGTAGATAGGAAATCCGACTTTAGCATAGCTATTGTTGGTTTTCGGAATGTATCTCAGTTGGGAGAGCGGAGGACGCATAGTCCTTGACGTCGCAAGTTCGAATCTTGCCTTTCCGATTCCTACGAATTGCCATCGTAGGAATAAATTACTCCTAAAGTATGGTTTGGTTTCCAGTACTCCACGTTGGGTGGCTAGTTGCGGTTCAAGTCCGTGTACTGGAATTTTTGTTTAAGGATGTGACTTATGGAAGAAAAATGTTGTAAGAATTGCAGAAGACATGATGACTTCACATGGGTTTGTTTCAATGGTGTCAGTGAATATTGTGCAGACTTTAGATGTCTTGATGATAGTTGTGAATGTTGGGAGGGTGTAAATAATGAAAATTCATGAAGCGATACGTCTGAGAAATGTATACGGTGGAGAAACGACTCTTAATGGTCTTGTAAGTCTAATACAAGGAAATAAAATTCATAGATGCCCGAAGTGCGGCGGAAGTGGAACTACTATCAAAAGAGTAAATCGTGCACAATACTGGGAGTGTTGCGATGATTACAAAGAAATAGAAGTTACTTGCGACTTATGTAACGGCGAGGGATACACCGAGAAAATATACAAGCCTAAAATGGTACAGGATGGATGGAAATGCGAATAGCAGGCAAAGAAATCAACGATGAATGTTCCAAGTGCGGGAATATCCTCGAATGTGAGTTGTTTCGACAGGGACATGGAATAAAACAGGAACGTGAGAATGTAGCAAAGATGATTCACTGCCAGATGAAACATAGGGAGGAAAGGGAAAAATGAATGAGCTGAAAGTATTGAATGAGCAGGAAGTATTGGGAAAGCAGTTTAGAGTTTACGGAACAGCAGAAGAACCGCTGTTTGTGGCTAATGATGTAGCTGATTGGATTGAACATAGCAACGTGACGGAAATGCTTAGAGGGATTGATGATGATGAAAAGCTGGTCTCAACAATTCTTAGGGCAGGTCAGAACAGGCAGATGAATATGCTTACTGAGAACGGTCTCTACGAAGTCCTGATGCAGTCCAGGAAGCCGATCGCAAAGCAGTTCAAGAAAGAAGTCAAAGATATTCTGAAGACTATCCGTAAGCACGGAATATATGCTACAGACAATGTTATTGATAACATTCTGAACAATCCAGACTTTGGCATTGAACTTCTGACCAAACTGAAAGAAGAACGTGCTGCAAGAGTAGAAGCCGAGAGGAAGAATGCTATTCTGATGCACGTAAATAAGACATATACCATTACTGAAATCGCAAAGGAACTTGGACTGAAATCGGCAATGCAGCTAAACCGGATTTTAGCAGAGAAGAAAATACAGTATCAGGTGAACGGTACGTGGCTTATGTACTCCAACTACAGCGATTGTGGATATGAGGAAATCAAACAGGAAGTATTGGATTCCGGGAAGGTAATCTACCATAGGCGAATTACACAGATGGGACGGGAGTTCATTCTTGGATTATTCGAGAAGACAGCGTAATTGAAAGGATAGATTTTCATGTTTAATAAACTTTTTAATCTTCCATATATGTGTGTTGGTCATACTCGTTCATTAATGAAATATGGAATCTACATAACCAACAACGGCTTAAAAATGTACGGAATACCCGTAACGCGCAGAGTTGCAGGACGAAAAGGAGTGAGAAAATATAGATGAGCATAAAATCAGCATTTGAATCTGAGGGGATAGATTTCTCTCAGGTAATGAACCCACCGGAGCCGTGGGACGGACGGGCATTAATAAAAAATATCAATGGCAAACTGTGGTATTGTTGTCCTTTTTGTGAGAAGAAAGCACTTCTGATTAGCCCAGAGACAAAAATTCGGCATCTTAAATTGAAATGCAAGGGTAGCAACTGCAAGAAAGAGTTCGAGGTGAATGTATGAAAAAATATGGTGTAGTGAACTATCCAATTAAGATTATTGATGAAAAAATCATTAATGCACTAGCTGACATTGAAGTACATCATGAAGAAGGCAGACGGATTATTTGGGTAGAATGCGTCATGAATTACACTGATCTTCCGGAGGAATGCATTCTTGAAATTGGATGTCTTAAAAGAAAATTCAAACTCATGCATATCGACTCAGCTACAACAGAATCTGGAATCTATAAACTTAAATTTATGTTTGAGCGAGTAGAAGATGTAAATGAAAAAGACGAGTGGTGGGATTCGCTTAGAAGTATTGTGAGGTGAACACATGAAAAAGGAGGGTATCAGATGCCAATAATCAAGTTAATAGACAGGACTACAGATATTTCGAGACTAAAAATGCGTCAAATGGACTGGGACACAGTAATTAATAGGAAACCGTATTTTGTCGTTTTAATAGAAGGCTATATACACACAATCGGTGGAAAATACGGAAATAACAATTTATGGGCTTATCCTAGGGACGAAAAACCAAATTGCGAGAATTTAGTTCAATTCGAAGGAGAACCCGTATGCTGGGGAATAAATTATGCGCCTTACAATTACGCTCGATGCAGACATGATGAATTTGAAGCAACTACGATTGGCAACGTGTTTATTACCAGAAACGGAGAAAAATTCTGCGATGTAAGAGGCGGAATTGAACGTGCGAAGTGCATGATTAATGATTTTTTAGAGCACCCAATGAATTTGAATGAAATTGATTTTGATAAAAATGTTATCGGAAGAAAAGTTTGGTGGCGTAGCGAACCAGCCATTGTAACAAGTTATATTTCTGGACAGGCGTGTGTCATATTGGAACCAGATGGAATGCCACAATTTACAACACCGGCAGAATTTGCAGGTGAGGGGTGTGAATATTATGTTGATGGTGATGTAAAAGCAGATATTCTTGATAAACATATTTGGTGGTTTAGAAAATAATGTAAATTTATTCGAGGTGAATGTATGAGTACTTGTTATGATTGTGCGTGTTCAAAAATTGAAACAGACGGCAGCGATGCGGAAGAACTTCAAAAGACTAAACCTGTGGAACTGGACGAACTTTCGGAAGAAACCAAGTTTAGAATTTATAAATTAATTGTAAATGAAATTGGAAAGCATTTTTACAATTGCGAGATGCGTATGTCATATAAAGACTTTATACTTGTTGAGGATTGCATCAGAAAAGTTTTGCAAGGAGAACAAGATGAACACAAAACGGATTAAATGTATTCTGACAGGTGGTTGCAAGTTCAAAAGTTCGGATACAGAATCGAAATGTAATGACAAAGAAAAGACTTGCACTATTACGGAAACTTGCTACAAATGCGGGAAGAAGTACACTGCCGTATTCACTTACAAACAATTAGGGATTCCGGATGGGGGTGACTAAATGAAGATTCCAGAATGTGACCATGATTTTGAAGAATGTGAGATATCCAATCCTTATAATTATGATTTTGATGAATTTAAGCCATGTGACTCTAATCAACGTTTCCATCCGTATTATTGTAAAAAGTGCGGAATACTTATCTTGAAAAAAGTAGTTGATAATGGACGAGGAACAGACAAATTTTTGTGGGAGGAATAAGAGTGAAAAAGATACCAACATTATTCGAACGAGAATTCAAAGACCATAAGGTTGTAAAGGGTCTTTTAAAAGTGCATCCGGGCATGGAATGGGTACTTGAAGGAGAAGGAATTGCAACAGTGAAATATGATGGTTCTTACTGTGCAGTAATTGACGGAAAATTTTATAAACAATACGACTGCGAGAAGGGTAAAATACCGCCAGAAGGATTTATCCCTTGTTGTGAGCCAGATTCCATTACAGGTCATTGGCCGGGATGGGTAAAGGTTGATGAGAATAATCCGTCTGATAAGTGGTTTGTAGAAGCATATTATGTAACTTCAATGTGGACAAATCAAGGCCTTAAATTGCCGTATGGCACATATGAAGCTTACGGAAAACATTTTCATGGCAATCCGTATAATGATGATTACGATGCCTTGATAAAGCACGGCAAAGAAATCGTTGAAGTCGAAAGAACATTCGAGGGAATCAAAAAATATCTTTCTGAACACGAGATAGAAGGATTAGTTTTCTGGAAGGACGGAATCCCACAATGTAAAATCAAGCGTTCAGATTTTGGTTTTGAATGGCCAGTAAAGGGGGGTTTATGAATCCAGTATTTATATTTCTAGTGATATGTGGAGCAGTAGCAGTATGGTTTCTACTTTACAAATTATTTCAACCACTAGGTAAATTATTGAATCACATTGGCAGAAATGCCATTGATGAGTTAAATAAAGATGAAAGTCAAAATGAGGAGGACAAAGAATGAAAAAAGGACTTTTAGGTGGAATTGGATTAGCTGTTGTGATTATTGCAGGACTTATATGCGTTGCAAAGTGTAGTGTAAAGGTTCCAGCCGGTTACATTGCGGTCGAGTACAAAATGAACGGGGGAATCTCCAAGGACGTACTTACGCAGGGATGGCATTTGATTTCACCTACAGTAAAAACTTCACTGTATTCTGTTGGAATCGAACAGTCTTATCTTACATCTGAAGATAAAGGCGATTCTCCAAAAGACGAAAGTTTCAAGACACCAACGGCAGATGGCAAATCTCTTTTAGTTGATTTGGAATTTTCGTATAAATTCGATCAGAACAGAGTAACTGATGTATTTACTCAGTTCAAAGGTCAATCCGGGGAATCCGTGAAAAACACCTTTATTAAGCCGAAAATGAAAGCATGGACGCAGGAAGTAACTGCGAAGTATCCAGTAACAGATGTTTTTGGTGATAAGCGTCAGGAACTGAATGAAGCACTTGACGAATATCTTAAACGGAAGTTTGAACCATACGGAATCATTATTGATACAGTAAACTTTACTTCTATTTCCACTGATGATGAAACACAAGCTGCAATCCAAAAGAAAGTAAATGCACAGCAAGAGCTTGAATTGGCCAATATTGAAGCTAAAACAGCCAAAGTACAAGCCGATAAAGATAAAGAAGTTGCACTGATTGCTGCTGAACAGGAAAAAGAAAAAGCAGCTATTCAGGCAGAACAAGCCAAAATTGATGCAGAAGGCAAATCTGAAGCGATTAAGATTAAAGCTGAAGCCGAAGCGGAAGCAAATAGAAAAATTGCAGAATCACTTACTCCTGAACTGATTGAAAAACAGAAAATTGATAAATGGAATGGTGAAGTTCCGAAGATTCAGGGAAGTAACACTTCTACCATCGTAGATACAAGAGATATGACAGCCGATGAGAATGCTGAATAATAAATAAATCAGTCAAAGAGCCACATGAGAGCCAGACGAAATCCTAAAAGAGGGGAGGTCTGGCTCTATTTTTATGTCAAAAATTACAGAAGGCTCATTTGAATGGTATCGGGCAATTCTAAATCAAATAATTAATGGTGATATGACAGTCTATCAAAATCAGAAGGACTGCCTTGATCTGCTTTTAAATATGAATATTGACCTTCCTTTCAAGGATAATCCAGATGCACGGAATATGGCAATGAAAGTCAGCCGGTACGCTCATACAGCTGCGGCAAGAAACGCGGCACTGACTGGAAGCGGTAATTTTGATGATATTTACTGGCAGTATTTATTGTTGGAAGCACAGAACTATCAGGTTGACAGCGGGCTTCTTTACCTTGAAAAGAACCGAATCCCGAAAGAACGATTCTATGAACCACGAAGAAATGTGTTCTTGCAGCATAACATCATAGGTTCACTGCAAGACCTGATGGATGATAAATTAGATATATTTGCATTAAGCGTACCTCCGGGTTGTGGCAAGAGTACTCTGGAAGATTTCTTTTTATCATTGGTAGGTGGATGGTTCCCGAATGACTTTAACCTGTCTTCGGCACACAGTAGCATTCTGACACGTTCCCTTTATGATGGTGTTCTGGAAATTATCAATGATCCCGTGGAATACACGTGGCATGAGATATTCCCTAACGTAGAAATTCAAGGAACAAATGCAAAGGAAACTACAGTCAATCTCGAAAGAAACGGACGATTTAAGACATGGACATTTCGTTCTATTGATGGCTCTTTGACTGGTGCCACTAGATGCAATAGATTTCTTACTGCCGATGACCTTGTGTCTGGTATTGAAGAAGCTTTGAATAAGAACCGACTTGATACCTTATGGACAAAAGTGGTAAATGACTTGCGTTCCCGTAGACTTGAGGGATGCAAAGAGTTTTATATTGCCACCAGATGGTCAGTACATGACCCTATCGGAAAACTACAGCAACTATATGCCGGAAACCCACGGGCAAGGTTTATTGCAGTTCCAGCACTTGATGAAAATGGAAAGAGCAATTTTCTGTTTACGGTAAATGGATTCTCAGAGAAATATTTCAATGATGCTAAAGAATCCATGGATGAAATTTCTTACAACTGTCTTTATCAGCAACAGCCGGTAGAACGTGAGGGATTATTATTACCACCGGACAAATTAAAACGATTCTTTTTCAGTAAAGAAGACGTGCCGGATGGATGCGCGGATGAATACATTATCATTCCAGATAAAGATGCAGATGCAATATGGGCGGTATGTGATACAAAAGATAAAGGAACCGACTTCGAATCATTACCGATTGCATACCAATACGGAGATAAATTTTTCTTTCCTGATGTGGTGTTTGATGACACTACAGACTATGACATTTTGGATAGAAAGACAGCAGATATTTTGATAAGACATAACCCACATAAGATTCGTTTCGAATCAAATAATGTCGGAAACCGTGTGGCACACAATATCCAGAAAATGATTACCGGAAAGTGCCGAGCTGAAATTGAGACAAAACCAACGTCAGCAAATAAAGAAACAAAGATTCTTGTAAATTCGGACTATATAGCAAAACATTTTTATTTTCTGCATCCAAGTCAGTACAAAGCAAAGTCTGATTACGGATTATTTATGGCTAATGTAACTACGTACACTACTAGGGCAAAAGTACCACATGATGACGGAATCGACTCTTTGGCTATGATGGCTGAGTACATACAAAATCCATTAGGTGGTAAAGCAACGGCAATGCAGAATCCATTTTGGGGAAGGAGATAGTATGGATATAAAGGAGTATCTGAATCAAATTCAACGATATGAAAAAGTTATAAATAACAAACTGGAAGAAATTGAGCACTTAAAATCACTTGCCACCAGTATTAGTGCTTCGGCATATGGCATTGAACGCGTTCAGACTTCAGGAAGCCAAGATAAAATAGGCGATACCATAGCAAAACTGGTGGACGCACAGCGTGAACTGGCTGATAATGTGGTAGAGCTTATGGAGAAAAAACAGAAACTCATAGATATTATAGAGTCTGTAAAAAATCCCCAGTATTATGATTTTTTGTATAAACGATACGTAGAGGGAAAAAAGCTAACTGTCATTGCAGATGAAATGGAATACAATGAAGAATATATTAAACAATTCCACGGGAAAGCAGTAAATTACGTAAAAGAAATGATTAATTTCAAAAGTTAGCACCTTTTCTTACTGAATATAACTTTCCGATTATGTATAATATATGATGAAAATGTATGAAGCATCGGGTGAAAACTCGGTGCTTTTTTCATGCTCAAAAACAGGAGGTATAGGCAGTGGGAAGAAACAAAAGCAATTTTGTTGACCTATGCCAAGGCGATTTTGGCAGAAAAACTGCCTACACTGGCGTAGCTCAAATTACTACCGAAAATGTTGTTCAAGTTCTATCTGATACGATTGGCACACATAATCGAAATAGAATGATGATTAATTATCTTTATCGGTACTACAAAGGCGACCAACCAATCTTATATCGGGAAAAGATTGTGAGGCCGGAAGTAAATAACAGAGTTGTCGAAAATCACGCTCTGGAAGTTGTCAAGTTTAAGGCAGGACAAATATATGGAGAACCTATTCAATATGTCTGCAAAAAGAAAAAAGCAGATAAAAAGATAAATGAACAGGTCGATCTGCTGAATGATTATCTGGACGAAGCAAATGCGGATGCCCGAAATATTCAGCTTGGAATATACCAGAGTGCCGTAGGAACTGCATACAAAGCAATTCTACGAGAAGACGATTGGACAAAAGATTGTGATTTACCACCATTTAGAATTTTTATTCCGTATCCGGGAGATGTTTATATTGTTTATTCCAGAAACACAGGAAAAGCAATGCTATCTGTTCAAATATTGAAAGATGAAGAGAATCAGCAATATTATCTTTGCTATTCTTCAAATCAATATTTCAAGATAAAGAACGGACAAGTAACCGTCAGCGGCATTAATGGATTTGGTGGAATCCCAATTATCGAGTATCCAAACAACCATGACCGGCTATCTGATGTCGAAATTGCAATTACAGCATTTGATGCGATCAACAAGTATCAGTCGGATAGATTAAACGGTGTTGAACAGTTTGTTCAAGCATTTATGAAATTCAAAAACTGTGAAGTTGACGAGAATGAATTTTTGAAAATGGTCAAGCTAGGAGCAATATCTGTAAAAGATGCTGGAAACGGTGTTCAGTCAGATGTTGACTTGATGACTGCGGAATTAAACCAGTCGGAGAGCCAAGTTGCTAAAGACGACATTTACAATAATATGCTGATTGTAGAAGCAATGCCAAACCGCCAGAGCAACACCGGTGGTGATACTGGTAATGCTGTATATTTGCGTAATGGATGGGATTTTGCAGAGCGAGATGCAAAACTTGTTGAAGCATTCACAAAAGAAGCCGAAAAAGCTTCTGTCAGAATTATTCTCAACATCATTCGCAAAACCTCCAATGATGTCAAGATTTCTACCAGAGATTTTGATGTCAAAATCACCAGAAACCCAACAGATAACATGCTTGTTAAAGCACAGGCACTTGATTATCTGTTCAAGAATAAAATTCACCCGCTTATTGCATTGATTACTTGTGGATTATTCAGCGATCCGCAAAAGGTATATGAAATGAGCTTGCCATATCTTGGAACTGTTTATCCCGAACTGGCAAACCCAGACGCAGAAATGAAGAAAGCACAAGAATTGATTAAAGATTTTAGTCAGAAATCAATTCAAAATCAATCAGCAACAATTTCTTCCACTGGTGAAGAATAGACGTTTTTACATCAATTATTTAAGGAATCTTGGAAAACTGAGATTCCTTTTTTAATACTCAAAAATATTGCAACAGCCCGTGAGCGCAAATCGGGCACAGATCATGTGCGGAGCGAACCGTGTGAACAAAGTGTGTTGGTCTGGAAGAAAGGAGATTTCATGACAAGAGAACAGGCAAAACAAGTACTTATCGGTATGGGAATTGAGGAGCCGTCTGATGAACAGGTGTCTAAATACCTTGATTCCGTTACAGGAGAAGTAAAGAAAGAAAAAGACAAAAATGCTTCATTACAAGAAAAAGCCAACAAGGCAGCAGACCTTGAAAAAGAATTGGAAGAGCTGAAACAGCAGAATATGACAGACGCTGAGAAAGCAGAACTGGAACGCCAGAAAGAAAAAGCTGCAAACGAGAAAAGAATTTCTGACCTTGAATCCGCACTTGCAACTTCCCAGAGAGAAGCACTGACAGGAAAAATCACTTCCATTTTTGCTAATGCAGGAATGCAAGGTGATGCCTACGCAGGAGCAATCAAAGCATTTTCCAATATGAATGAAGAAGATGCACTCAAAGAAGCACAGACTTTTGTTGATGGAATTTCCGAAGTAAATAAAACAACTCTCGATACTGCAAAAGCTGCATGGGAAAAAGAAGCCCTTGAAAACACGCCTAATCCGGGTGGTGGAGCTGGCTACAGTAACGAGACAAAGAAAAGTGATGCATCTGAATATGCAAAAGCGTACTCAGCAAGAATGAACCCAGAAATCAAACCGGCGGACGATAACGCACCGGTAAATATTTAATTCAAGTAAAGGAGATTTAGATTATGGCTTTTATGAAAACAGAGCAGTACGAATCCACACCTAATATCCTCGAATCCGAGGTAGGACTGGTACTTAAAACCTATACAGCAGAACAGACAAATGCTGAAACCGTTGGAACTAAGAAGATCATCAAAGCAGGTTCTGTATATCCGACAAATGCAACCGGTGCAAAAGGAATCGTATTTGAAGAGGTTGATATGACAGACGATGTAAAGAGACCAATTTCCGTAATTGTTGCAGGACGTGTTCTTGAAAAGAGACTTCCGGCAGTAGTCGATACTACCGCAAAGACAGAACTTGAAAAAGCGGGAATTGTTTTCGTAACCACTACAGACCCAGAATTTTAAGGAGGTATAACAGATGCCATTTAATGTATTAGAATCAATTACACAGGAAGAAAGACTTAACTTCTCTCAGGATTTCAGTGTTAAAAGACCTGGTATCCTTGATACCATTTTTCCAGATGTTAAAACCCAGTACCTGAAAGCTGAATACTACAGACTTATGGCTGGACAGAGACTGCCAGAAGTGGCATTCGTTCATGCGCTTGATACTGAAGCAGAAATCGGAACAAGACCGGGCTTCGAAAAAGTTCTGACTGAAAAACTCTTTATTAAGAGAAAAATCAATCAGTCCGAAAGATTACAGCAGGCAATTGAAAACGGTGTGCCGGATAATGAAGCACTGAAAGACTTTGTATTTGATGATGCAGCTAACCTTTTTGAAGGTGTTGTTGCCAGAGCGAATGTTATGAAAGGACAGTTCCTTTCTACAGGTGCCGTAAAAGTTAAAGAGAACAATGTAGATCTGAATATTGATTACGGCGTACCGACTGGTGCAAAAGTCACTCTTACAGACTGGTCTAGTCCAGATGCGGACATCATGGGTGATATCCAAAATATGGTTGCAGTTGCAGAAGACAACGGATTTGTTGTAAACAAAGCACTTACATCCCTAAAGATGATTAACTACATGAGAAACAATACTGCTATGCAGACAGCGGTTCTGGGAGCAGCAAACAAACGTCTTCTGACCAAACAGGAACTTGCAAATCTGCTTATGCAGGAATACGGAATCACAATTGATCGTTGCGATGAGAAATTCAGATTCAGAAAAGCGGATGGTTCTCTCAAAACAGGAAGATACTTCAAAGAAGATGTATTTACTCTGTATGAAGCAGATGCAAACGGTTCTTTCGGTACAGGACTCTGGGGCGTGACACCTGAGGAACTTGAATACAGACAGTTCATTCAGGAAGAAAACCGTTCTTTTGTAACACTGTCCATGTGGGCTACACAGGATCCGGTTGCAGTATGGACAAAAGCGTCCGGTATGTTCGTTCCGGTTGCTCCGAAAGCTAATGGCGGTATCGTTATCGGTACAAAGGGGGAATAACCGGGCATAGTCTCAATGAGAACAGCCAATCACCGTCTGTAGCAAGTGTTGGATCCGAAGAACCAACACATAAATACACAGAAAGTGAGCTGTCTAATATGACTGTACCACAGTTAAGGCAGCTTGCAAGTGATAATGGCTATGCCCTGACCTCAACAAATAAGGCTGGTATCATTTCTGAAATATTAACTCGGCAAGGGTAGGTGATTTTGGATGAACGAAGAGCTTATAAACGATTTGGCAAACTATCTGAACGATGACACAGAATCACCTGAAATGATTTCTCTTGCCGTAAAACGGGCAATTCGTTCGTTCAAGAATAAGAGAAACTATCCTTCAAGTTATACAGATGAAAAAATAGATAGTGACATGGAAAAATGCTATGATTGCATATTTGATTTAGCCCTCTATTTTCTTGTGAAGCAGGGTGCTGAGTTCCAAGGATCACATTCTGAATCTTCTGTAAATAGAAGTTGGGAATCTGAAACCGAAATTTATATTAATCATGGTGTTTTTCCTTTTGCTGGAAGTTTGAGTTAAAAAAGATGGGATGGAACGCAATGTGTTTTTCCTCCCGGTACGTTGCAGGGTTGCTCATTAAAGTAGGGAAAGAGCAAAAATCTTATAGGGAGTGAAAGAAAGGAAAAGCGATGGGATGTGAACATGAGTGCTTTAACAATCACCGCTTCGAAGAAATTGAAAAATGTATTCATGATATGCAGGAAAAGCAGTCTGAAAGGCACAAGGAATTTTATTCAAGAATTAATAAGCTCGAACAGCAGACCGCTCTGTATAGCAATGACTTAGATCATATCAAAGAAACAGTCGATGAAATGAACAACAATTTAAAAATCCTCATGGCAGTCCCAGGCAAACGTTACGACACCATTATTGTATGCATTATAACGTCAGTCGTGGGAGCAGTTGTAGGATTTATGTTGAGCGGTGTATTTCCTATGTAACAAATTGATTCCACTTGTAAGGGAGGACGGTGGAGTTATATGAATTATGCAGATTTTTCAGAAAATGAAAGAAAATTTTACTTGCAAGAAGCAGGTTTTGATTCACGTGAAGAAAAATTATTTCGATTACGGGCTTATGACGAAAAAACATTATGGGAAGCATCTGAATTAATGGGGTACAGTCCCAGAACCATAGACCGAATCAATAAAAAAATAAAGCAAAAAATTGCCAAAGTTGCCCCGATGTATATTCGGGGCTTTTCTTTGTATAATGGCGGAAATGTGGCGAAATAGTGACGTTCAAATACAGCGTTCCTTCCTATATAATATAATCATAGGAGAAAACGTAATGATTATATTAAGAAACCCTTACGAGGGTATATGGGAAAAGCATCGTTCTATAGATGATATGGATATGATTCTTGAATCCCGGACAGGAGGAACAGATTATGGCAGGTTATCCGTATTATCCGCAACAGCCAATGATGAGCAACCCTTACGGACAAATACAGCCGTATCAAGACAGGTTGGCACAATTACAGAATAACTATCAACAGGCAATGCCATATGGACAAATGCAGATGCAGCAGTCTGTACAACAAATGCAGCAAATGCCGATGCTTCAAGGGCAAATGGTGGATGGAATTGATACTGTAAAAGCAAAAGATGTGGATATGTCTGGAAATTCTGTTTATTATCCAAAAACAGACGGAACAGAAATATACAAAAAGCAATTACAGGCAGACGGAAGAAGCAGGATTTTTGTTTACCGACTTGTAAATCCAGACGAACAGCAGCTACCGAAGCAGGAAGAAAAACAGATTGACATTGAGTCTATGTTTAATCAGCTTCGGAACGATGTTTGTTCTGAGATTTCTGGAATAAAAGATTTGCTACCGACACAAATATCGGTCACAAATGATTCCCCAAGACAGCAGAATGGAGGTAAGCAGAGATGAATTTCAGCCCAAATGCCATGATGAAAAAGCAATTTGAAAGAATGATTTCTCAGAGGTTCGGAAGTGTGGATAACATGATGAACGATATGAGTAAATTTGCAGGAAATAATCCAACATTGAAGAATGCGTTGGATTTATACAAAAAAGGTGATACAGACCAGTTGCATCAAATACAGCAAAATGTATTCAATGAAAAGCACTTATCACCAGACGGAATTATACAGAAATTCCTTGGATTATAACATTTCCCCATAATTGGGTGATTCAAAATCGCTACAATTTGGGATGACAGCCGCGGATGTCTCCTATTGTAAATAATATTTAAGGAGACTAAAAACATGATGAATGGTTCAAATTACAGCCTTAGTGACATTGCTGCCGCTACAGGCTCTAATAATCGCGCCAATGATATGTGGGGCGGTGATGGCTTTTCACTTATCTGGCTTGTCTTGATCTTTGCTATCTTTGGATGGGGAGGTTTTGGCGGCTGGGGCGGCGGCTTCGGTGGAAATGGTGGAAACGGTGCAAATGGTGCTGGATTCCAAGGATGGGCTACACGTGCCGATATCAATGAGGGATTTGCTCTTAATGATATCCAGAATGGTATCAGAGGTATTCAGCAGGGCATCTGTGACAGCACGTATGCTCTCAACAATACCATGCAGAGTGGATTTAATGGAGTGAACGTTGGAATGCTCCAAGGCTTCAATGGAGTTCAGCAAGCAATTAATGCTGATACAGTGGCTAATATGCAGAACACAAATGCATTACAGTCTCAATTAGCAAATTGTTGCTGTGAAACAAGGGAAGCTATACAGGGCATCAACTACAACCTGGCAACCAACACTTGTGCTCTTCAAAACACAATGAACAACAATACCAGAGATATTCTGGACAATCAGAACAGCAATACTCGTGCCATTCTTGACTTCCTGACTCAGGACAAGATTGCAACATTACAGGCAGAGAACTCTGATCTGAAGCGTGCTGCATCTCAGGATCGCCAGTCCGCGCTGATTACAACTGAAATGAATGCACAGGCACAGCGATTAATCAATGCAATTAATCCAGCTCCAATTCCTGCATTTCAGGTACCGGCTCCGTATGCATACGCAGGATGCAACGGATATGGAAACAGTTGCTGCTAAGTAACTCACCCTTAGAGGTTGACTAATTCTAAGAGGTGGGTTGCGGCTCACCTCTTATTTTGATTGAGAGGTAGAAATATGAGTTGTAAAAATGTTTGTAAGCTCTGTAGTCATCTTGTGATCAGTCAAGCTGTTGCGTTTACAGGGGGTAATCTTGTAATCACACTTCCGGCAGGCAATTACAACAACGGAGAGAAATATTGTATTGTTGTTGCGCAAAGCATACCGGAAGCAACCACAATTTCTGCTCCGGTAGTAATTCAGATAGGAACGGGAACAACCCTGTATCCATTGCAGAACCGTTGTTGTGCTCAGGTTACAGCGTCTGGCATAAGAACCAGAACGAAATACGCAACCAGAGTCGCTACAAGTGCAACTGGTGGAGCATTCAAGATGTTAGGAAATCCGGCTTGTAGTCCAAGTAACAATTTGACAGCAATTAATGGTACAGCCCCAACAGCAGATACACCTGTTACGCAGGCTGTTAGAAAGGGGGAACTGTAATGCATAAAGCTGCAATGGAAATGGGAAAATGGGCTATGGAAAAAGCCAAGGCATGTGGCTTCGACAAGCTTAGTCCGCAAGACTGGGACGATTTGAAAGACTGCATGGAATCCGTAAAGTATGCGATTTGTGCAGATAAAGACTACAGAATCGTAGAAGCTATGGACGAATGCGAACAGGAAGAAAAGTATCTTGGACGCATGGGATATGACAGGTATCGTTATTCCAATGGCAGATTTGCCCCAAAAGGCAAAGGAAGTCGTATGGGATATAAACCATATCTGTACATGGAAGATGATGACTGGATGGACGAGTATCTGAACAATCCAGAGTTTGAGCGTAATATGTACCGCATGGGTTATCATCCAGACCGTAGTGATATGAGGATGGATGGAATGAACCATAAGCAGTCCAGATACGGCGAAAGCTATGACAGATACAGTGAGAATCGCAGGCATTACCATGATTCCAATGATACAGAATCCAAGAGAAAAATGGATGATTCCATGAAAGAGTATACGTCTGACATTATCCGTAATCTTACAGAGATGTGGTCAGATGCAGACGCAACTCTTAGGCAGTCGATGAAAACCGACTTAACTCGTCTGATACAGCAGATGAATTAACAAATAAGAATTAAATTTAGTCCTTGTTGCAGAAATGTGACAGGGACTTTTTATTTGGAAAAAGGACAGTGACAAACCATGCTAAGACAATTTTACATGAACGGGGACTTATGGAGAGTTCACTTTGTGTCACCTTATGATAATGTTTTAATTGACCGCACAGGCCAGAAAACACTTGCGGTATCAGATTATTCTACAATGACAATTTCGATTGCAAATAATCTGCATGGGGAACTTTTGAACCGGGTGTTTATTCATGAATTAGGTCATTGTGTGATGTTCAGCTATGGTCTATTACCAGAACTTCATCGTATGGTTAAGAAACGGTATTGGGTGGACGCGGAGGAATTTGTATGTAATATTCTGGCAGACTATGGACAGTTTGTTATTGGCACAGCCAGAGATATCTTAGGAAACCAGTTCACATATGTGGCTCCTGTTGGGGCAGAAAGGATGATTGCATAGATGGCAAAAGCAGAAAACACAGTTATTTTCGACGGCATCAAGTATAATCCTGGCGACGAGTTGCCGGATTTAGGCAGTTGGGTGTGTACGGATGCAAGAGGTATGGTTCGTGATTATGAAGGGCTGCCAAAGGACGTGGCGAAACTTCCACATTACGTACAGAGTGGTTCTTCGGCGTTGTGCCTTGATACTTCTGAATTATACGAATATCACAAACCTACCGATACATGGTACAAACTGTAAAGGAGAAGCGCATATGGCATTAACAGCAAAGAAAGTATATGCAATATTAAAACGCCAGATTTCCGATATGGAAGCAAAATTAAATAGCCCTGTAAGATACAGAGGTACAGTTGCGACTGCTGATTTGCTTCCATTAAATCCAAACATTGGCGATATGTACAATATCGAGTCTAAGTCGGTCTACGGCGAAGCAGGAATGAATGTGGCATGGAACGGCGTAGTTTGGGACACTATGGGCGCTCCAATTGATATGTCACTGTATCTCACAAAAGAAGAAGCAGAGACGGTAATACAAAGATTAGTTACGGAATATTTTGAAAAGAATCCAGTCAAGCCCGGAGCCACGACAGAACAGGCACAGCAGATCGAGCAGAACAAGACTAACATTGCTTCGCTAAAGGAAGATTTAATATCTAAAGCCGATAAAACATCCCTTGTCAAAACTGACAGAAAACTCGATGCACTCTGGAAACTCAATCAGGGTATCAGCTATGAATTTCAGACAGATGATGCGGAAGCTTACCAGAAAACGGTTCCAAGTGGTGCGAAAGTAGCAAGCATTAAAAGCATCGGAGGTAAGACGATTGTTTGGAATCAGTTGAATTTAAATAATGAGCAATCTATTACGAAAAATGGTATTTCTTTTATAAACAATAAGGATGGTTCGTGGACAATAAATGGAACTTGCAGTGTATCTAACGATGAAGGAATTACTACAATCATATATTTATTTGCACCAAAATATGTATCAGGTCATAAATATTTAGTTAAAGCCGATAAATATTCTGATGAAAATTATGGTTTTGCAATTAACGGCAGGACTTACCCACTAAAAAAAGCAATAATTATTAATTACGCTTTTAATCCAATAATATTTGTAAAAGACAAAGTAACCGTGGATAACGTTACGATGCGAATGAATATTTTTGACCTCACCCAGATGTTCGGCGCAGGTAACGAACCATCCACCCCAGAGGAATTCGAAGCTATGTTTCCAGCAGACTATTATCCGTATAATGCAGGTGAACTGATGAGTGCTTCTGTGAATGAAGTTATATATTTAGATACCAAAAATCAAGAAACATCATATCCAATCCCACAAGCCATTCTTGACCTAGATGGTTATGGAGAGAGTGGGAATTTTGTTGATTTTGTGGAAAAGAAATATCACAAAGGGGACAGGACAATTGATATATCAGACATTATGGGAGATACATTCCAAGATCCTCTTGAAGTTGAAGCAGGCGGTACACTGACATTTAAAAACAGTCACGGTGATGATTACAGAATCCCTATACCAAGTTCTGAGGAATATGTAATATCTTTAGCGGAGGTGGCAAAATGACTGAAATGCAGAAAAAGATGATTAAGAAACTTGGTTTGGCTGAATCAGACTTTGAGAAAAAAGAAACGGTGGTAAGCAATGAAGAACGTATCAATGACCTTGAGATTGCTGTCTGCGAACTGCTTGAAACACTTGGAAATGCTGAATAAGAAAAGGAGAAATAAAATGATGGCAAAAGTTTATTTTAACAGATTGATTGTAGGAACTATTACATATGATGCAATTCCTGAGAAATATCAGGACAAAGTAAGAGAATATGGTATTGAGTATGTGAAAAAAGGAAAACTTCCTGTGGAAGAATATGAAATGCTGTATAAAGAGGAATATCCAGAGAGTAAGTAATTAACTAAAGAGGGCATTAATCATACTGGTGCAAGTCCAGTTACGGGTATTTACCGCTAAGTGTAGCGAACCACAATGTAGATTCTGATATGGATAAATCTGAAGAAATGAAGAACGAAACTGAAATAAAATAAACAATCAACCATTTAGGAGAGAGCAGAAATGTTCTCTTTTTTTGCATTGGAGAAAGTATTATGAGAGGATTAAAAAGACAGAAACAGACCGTGTACTGGTCAAGAGTAACCGAAACACTTGAGGGAATAGATACCGTACCGACATACAGTCAACCGAAAAGCTTTGAGTTTTCTGTATCATCTACCGCAGGAACGCCAGAGGAAATATCGGCAGGAATCGTGCCAGATTACGATAGATACATTACTTCCTTTAACCGTTCTTTCCATCCGCAAGAGGGAGATGTATTTTGGATTGATACCGTGCCACAGGTTGACACACTGGAAAATCTGGTTCTGAAAGATGGTATTCATACAACACCGCCAGATTACCGCTTGAAGAAAATCCTTGATACGCAAAGAGGAAATCTGGCTAGATATGGAATTAAAAAGATAGGTGCAGAAGAATGAGCGGACGAGTAATCAAATGCAATCTGAGCCAAAAATCTATTGGAAATGCAATCAAAGAGTTGAAAGCATATCAAAACAGCCTTCGCGATAAAAATGAAGTATTTCTTAAAAGACTTTGCGAATTGGGAATTCCTGTCATAGACGAAAATATTATGTTGGCACAAGGAGATTCTGATAAAAACCACAATACCTACATCAAAATCAACAGGTTCGGAAATTATGCGCAGGCAACTCTTGTGTGTGAGGGTTCTGATCTAAGTTTCATAGAATTCGGTGCAGGTATCCATTACAACACTCCGGCTGGAACAAGCCCGCATCCAAAAGGAGAAGAATTTGGTTATACAATCGGTTCTTACGGACAAGGCAAAGGAAAAAACGAATCGTGGGTATATGTGGCAAACTCTGGCGAATGGGTGCGTTCTTATGGTACAGAGGCTACAATGCCCGTGTACAAAGCAAGCGTAGAAATTATGCAGAATATCCGTAGAATCGCAAAAGAAGTGTTTTCTGCATAAAAACATAACACCTTTTCTTACTGAATATAACGTCTGTTTTATGTATACTGTAAGATATAAAAGCATCTACCGAAATGGCGGGTGCTTTTTCTATGCTCAAAACAAGGTGGTGACAGAGATGCCAGATGTAGTGAAAAATCCAGTTTCAGACGTATTTGAACGATGGAAAACAACTATTGAACCCGTTGTAGGAAAAGGGAACTTTTCTAATGACGAAAGTCAGACGGTAGCTTCAAACAAAAGGGTTTACGCACGTTTGTTCTTGCTTGGAAATCCAACATCACGTGGCAATCTTGAGGGGGATGAGTGCGCGACAACGCCATCTTTCCAATCAGAATCCTATGCGGCTGGTTCAAAAGCTTCTTCAAAAGTATATGAAATTGACGATGCCAGCCACAAGGCCATGGTTGACATGGGGTTCCGTAGGATATACGGGCCCGTAAGACAGAATAATGCTGATAACAGCATAAAACGTGTTGTTAGCAGATATAGCCGGATTTATACCGGTACATTACTCTAGGAAAGGAGTGAGAAAATATGGAACAGATTATGAATTACGTGAAACCGGAACTTCTTATTGTTGCGGTTGTACTGTACTTTATCGGAATGGGTATTAAAAAGTCCGAAGCCATACCGGACAAATATATTCCGGCAATCCTTGGTGCTTTAGGCATTCTGATTTGTGGAATTTATGTTATTGCTACATGCGCTATATCTGGCGCGCAGGAAATCGCAATGGCAATTTTTACCGCAATCACACAGGGAATCCTCGTGGCAGGTCTGAGCAATTATGTGAATCAGTTTTTAAAACAATTGAGCAAAGAAGAATAGAAAGGACGGTGATCCTTTTATCTCCCGGTACAGGGTTACGTACTAGAACCAGAGCCATTAAGGCTCTTTTTTATTGCAATAAGTTATAGCCGAAAGGCAGAAAGGAGCAAAAATGGCACGATTAACTACACTTGGTGTGAAATTTTCATATGCCGTCGAAACCGTGAAAGGCACAAAGCCTACCAAATTCACACAGCTGGAAGAAGCCTCTTCCATCGGCGGTATTTCTCTTGACACAGAACAGATTGACGTTTCTGCACTGGAAGATTATCTGACACAGTATGCAGCTGGTAGACAGGATACTGGTGGTACATGGGAAATTGAATTCATCATGGATCCAGATAAATCTGTTAAACAGATTAAAAAACTGTACGAAGATTCTAAAGCTGCAAAAACTACAGGACTGGCAACCTGGTTTCAGGTGTCGTTCCCGGATATGTCCGACGCATTCTTTGTTATTGCAGAATGTGGTCGCGAAATTCCAATGCCAGAAATTGCACAGAACGAAGCAGCAACCATGTCTATTTCTCTTATCATCAATACATATAAGGGACTGGATACCAAAATTGAGCCGACAGCGGCTGCTGAATAAGATGTAAAACAGGGAGGATAATTCATGTTTAGTTTCTCAGCGAATGGCAAAACATACAAAGTAAAATTCGGATATGGCGTACTTACTCAGTCAGACATTCTTACACAAGTGTCTTCTATGGGAGCAATCAACAATCCGAAAGATATGATTAAAATGCTTCCAGAACTGATTCTGGTAGGATTGCAAAAAAAACACAAGGATGAATTCGGATATGAAACCGAAGAAGAAAAGCGAATTGCATATGAAAAGGTATGTGATCTTCTGGACGACTACGAAGATGAATCCACAGAGGAAAATCCTCATAATGGATTTACTTTATTTGAAAAAGCAAGTCAGGAGCTTGAAAAGAACGGTTTTTTATCCGGAATGGTAAAAGCAATGGAGGAGAAATCGGAGGAAGAAAAGAAACTTCCGAAGACTCCACAGGATCACAAGAAGAAGAGTTAACTTTTCCAGAAGTAGTCCATAAAAAGCTACTTCCACTTTATTTGTCTATTGGCGTTTCTGAGGAAAAGTTTTGGGATTCCACACCATATGATTTAGAACCATACATGGAAGCCTACAACTTGAAACGTAAAGTATCAGATGCAGAAGCATGGCAGTTCAACATGTACACAATGTGTGCAGTTCAGACTGCGGTTGCAAATGTGCTTATTGGTAAAAAGTCAAAGGCTGAATACCTTAAAGAGCCATTTTCACAAACAGCTGAAAAGCAAAAGCAAGAGGATGAAGAGAATCTTTCTGAAGCAGAAAAGAAACGGCAACGTGACAGGTTGCTCATGACATTGCAACTCATGCAAGCAAATTTTGAGTTGAATCATGGTAATAATGACGAGGGCAGGCAGGATTAAAAGTCTTGTCTGCCCTTTATTTTTTTGATTAAAAGGAGGTGCTTTAATGGCCGATAATACCATAGATACCCTCAATATACAAATAGACAGTAGCACAACTCAGGCGGTACGGTCTATTAATAACCTTGTAAAAAAATTAGATACATTAAACACTGCCCTTGGAAATCTTGACATAAGCCGGTTAAATAATTTTTCCAATTCTTTAAAAAGTTTAGGTAGCGTGAATTTTAAAACAAATGGATTGAATGCGGCTATAAACGCTATCAATCGTCTTGGAAAATCCGATTTCAGTCAGTTTGATACAGGAAAATTAGGTGAAATTCTTACCGAGATGCAGAAACTTGATGCTATTCCAGACGTTTCTCCGAGCGTTAGCCGGTTCACAACCGCTATAGCTAAACTTGCCAACACAGGACAGTATATCGGCAATGTATCAAAGGAACTTCCGAATCTTGCGACAGGTTTAAATAATACGGCTGCTAAATTAGGCTCCATGAGCGAAGTATCAGCATCCGCCAATGCTTTTATTACTTCTCTTGGAAAATTAGCTAGCGCAGGAGATAAAACTGGAAAGACTGCAAGTCAATTATCAACTCTCGCGCAAGAGGTTTTGAAGTTTTTTGACGCAATGAAAAGCGCACCAAATATCAGTTCAAGCACAATAAGAATGACAGAAGCTCTTGCAGTATTAGCATCGTCTGGAAGCAAAGTAGGGCGTGCCACAAATAGCGTTTCGAATTCATTCACCACGCTTTCTTCGTTAGGTTCAAAAGCAAGTACTGTAATCCATGGGCTGACAAATGCTTTTCAAAAATTTGCTTCAAAAGCTATTTCTTTAGGTGGAAAAGCTATATCTTCAATCGCAGGTATTGGAAATGCATCTTCTGAAGCCGGCGAAAAAATAAGAAGATTGTCAAATCCTCTGAGTTCGGTAACGAATAAGCTGGGTGCTCTTTACGCCAAAGGTTTCCTCGCAAAAAGAGCATTAGATGTTCTGACATCGCCAGTAGAATCCGCAATGAACTATGTAGAGGCCCTGAACTACTTCAACTCTGCATTCAATCAGGTGGCAGAAGGAATCGACACTGACGAATGGAAAAAAAGTGGTATAAAATCTGCTGAAGCATATGCAAATTCATTTCAGGAAAGAGCAAAACAGCTTTCACAGAAACTGACAGGATTCGAAGTTTCAGATACTGGTGAACTGACTAGAACCAATACCGCCAGTCTTGGACTTGACCCGGAAAAGACTATGCAGTATCAGGCAACGTTTGCACAGATGGCATCTTCTATGGGCGATACATCTGAAACAGCATTGAAGTTATCAAATGCGCTTACAATGATCGGCGCAGACCTTGCATCCGTAAGAAATATGGACTTTGAAGATGTATGGCAGGACATGGCATCTGGCTTGACTGGCATGAGCCGCGCTATGGATAAGTACGGCATTAATATCCGTAATGCCAACATGCAGCAGGAACTGTATAATCTTGGAATTAATACCAGCATATCGAATTTGTCTCAGGCAGATAAAACGATTCTGAGAACGATTATCTTGCTGAACAACTCTAAGTATGCGTGGGCTGATTTATCAAACACGATCAATCAACCGGCAAATCAAATTCGTATGTTGCAAGCTAACTTTGCATCCCTTGGTAGAACAATAGGTTCCTTATTCATTCCTATACTGCAAACAGTTCTTCCGTATATCAATGCAATCGTAATCGCATTACAAAGAATGTTTGCTTATATTGCAAAATTGCTTGGAATCAAACTGTCTAACTTTGTATCATCTACTGGCGGTATTTCTGTAGATACTAGCAACATTGCGGATGATATGGATAATGCCAGTGATTCTATTGATACTGCAAATAAGAATGCCAAAAAACTCGAAAAAACATTGTCGGTTCTTTCATTTGATGAACTGAATCAGCTTAATGACAATTCTGATTCTGCTAGTACAAGTAATCCATCTTCTGGCTCTGGCGGTGGCGCATCACATCTTCCAGCGCTTGATGCTGCATTAGATGATGCTTTGTCTGCATATCAAAAAGCATGGGACGAAGCATTCAAGAAAATGTCCAACAGGGCAAATGAAATGGCAGATGCCATTGTAAATGCCTTTAAGAGAAAAGACTGGAAAGGTCTTGGAAAAATCATGGCTGATGGCATTAACTGGGGAATGCAAAAGCTTTATGATTTCATTAACTGGAATAACGTAGGCCCTTACATCACTAAATTCACCAGCGCATTCACCCAAACATTTAACAGTATGGTTGATAACATCAACTGGGATTTGATGGGACGTACTGTTGGTGCTGGTATGAATACTATTGTAAATACTGCAAACCAACTTCTGGAAGGAATCGACTGGAAGAACCTTGGTGCTAAATTTGCAAATGGTATTATGGGGCTTGTTCGTGAAGTTGACTGGGGCAATTTTGGTAATTTACTTGGAAATTCCTTTATGCGTGGTTGGGATATTTTCTCTGGATTCGTGAAAAATCTTCAATATGGAGAAATTGGAACAGCTGTTGCAGAAGGCTTGAATGGAATCTTCGAAAAGATTAGTTTTAGTGAAATCGCTCATACACTCGCAACTGGCTTGAATGGTGCTTTTGATACGCTTGCTTCTTTCACTGCGACCTTTGATTGGGATGAAATGGTTGATAATATCACAGGTGGTATTGTGACTTTCATGCAAGAATTTGACTGGAAAGAGAATGGACAGAAACTTGAAAATTTTATCAATCATCTCTTGACATCATTAATTGACATCGCAGAAGGTGTCGATTGGGAAGCGTTTGGCCACAATGTAGGCGTATTCCTCAGTGAAATTGACTGGGGAAAACATCTTGCACAGTTACTTACGGTTATCGGAGACGTTCTTGGTGGAATCTGGGAAGGACTTGGAACAACATCTGCTGGCACATTTGTTCAGGCAATGGCTGTTTTTGCTATTGGTGACAAATTAATGCCACTCGTTGACACCATTACCAAATTCTTTACAGGCGATACTGTTTTTGGAAATCTTTCTAAAGCTGTACGAGGTATGCTGAGTCCCGCAATCACAGAAGCTGTAGCGACAACTATTCCGGCTCTTGGGACATCGTTAGGTTCACTTGTTGCAACCGGTGGTGGAATTGCTCTTGCAGTAGGTGGTGCAGTATTACTTACCAAGAAATTAGCAGGACTTTTTGAGACCATGCAGGGTGGTAATGGAATGACTACACAGTATGGTGGTTATCTCCATGATTACGCAACGCAGCTTACCAATGTAGCAAATCTTACAAACGATCAATCGGAAGCGTTGTGGCAGTTGATTGAAAAGGACGAAGAGCTTGGAAAAACTCACGATGAAATGTACTCTGATATGGTTAGCAAACTTTCTGAGTATGGTGTTTCAGCAGAGCAAGCTAGAACAGCTCTTGAGCAATACGGAGCGCAAGCAGGTATATCAGCAGATTTTGTTGAAGGAATGACTGATAAAATATCTGCTCTTGGGGGCGGTATCTCTGAGGCTGCTGGCAAATTTGATTCCAGCAAAATTAGTGTGTCTGATCTAAAAGATACCTTATATCAGTTGACACTTAAATCTGATGAATTTGGAGGAGTTTATAAGACTGCATGGGATAAAATCAGTGAAGTACCTTACAGCAACACAACCGATGCGTTGGATGCTGTTTACACGTGCCTAAAAGATGCCGGAGTGCCACTTGACGAACTCGATAAGAAACTGAGTGAAGATTTCCCGAATGCGACCATTACAACAAAAACAGCGGTTGAACAAAATATTGTAGGAGCGCAAAAGACCATTTCTGCATCTGTTGGACAAGCATCTAAAGATACAAAGACAGCCACAAATGAAATGGCAAAAAATGCCACAGATGATTTCTCGGAAATCCAGAAGCAAGCCGATACTTACATGAAAGGCATGGAAAGCACAACTACTAGCTCATGGGGCAATTCTTCCAGAGAAGCTACATTGAAAGCCAGGGAAATGAAGAATGCCGTAAGTACAGAGCTTGGAAATATGGACAAATCTGTAACAAGCCATTTCCAAAGTCAGTACAACATTGCTTATAAGAAATGGGAGAATATCGGAAGAGATATTTCTTCTTATATTTCTGGAAGTATGTCAAAGAGTATGGAAAGCTCTTTAAATAGCTTCATGAGAACTATTCGTAGTGCATTTAGTAATATGTACAGCATTGGTCAGAACGCGATGCAGAGTTTAACTGACGGAATGAGATCCGTTCATATTTCGACACCACATATCTACATGAATTCTAGTGCATCTGCAAGTGGCAATAGTATGTCCTACAGATGGGATTCTGGTGTAAATTGGTATGCAAAAGGTGGTTTGTTCAAAAATGCATCTGTCATTGGTGTTGGCGAAGCAGGACAGGAAGCCGTTCTTCCACTTGAAAACCAGAAAGCCATGAAATCCATTGCCGACAGCATCATGTCCGGCTATGACGGCAACATGGGGCTTACGAAAGATGAGATCATGGAAGCTGTCGAGCGTGGCGTAGTTACTGCTTTGATGAACAATGGTGGCTTTGGTGGTTCTTCACCAGAATACATTATGAACAGCATCAAAGTGAACGAGCGTGAACTGGCACGAATCGTCACAAAGGCTCAGAACAACACAGATTACCGCATGAATCCGTCACCTGTGTATTGATTTTACGGTATGGATGTGGTAATATAATAAATGCATAAACGTTAAGAAGAGAGCACACTAAAGATGAAACGAGGGAAAAACCTCACGATTCTTTGGTGTGCTCTTTTTTGTTTGGTAAAACCAACAGGCTAGACCGATCATCGAAAAGCGGAAATGCCTTGCCGCCTGCCTGTTGATTTACATACATTTCAAGGCATCTTATATACGAAAGGCAGGTATTTTTTTATGAAATTCAAAGAACAATCAAAAAGTCTCAATATTCCAATATCAAGAGAGCCTATTATCTACTTTCTTCTGGACGGAGATGAAGTAGTTTATGTCGGGCAGTCTAGGTTGGGCCTTTTTCGTCCGTACAGCCACACAGACAAACATTTTACTTCGGTTTCTGTTATTAAATGTCAACTAGAAGAACTGGATTCTTTGGAGATTTTTTATATCAGAAAATATTTACCAAAATATAATCAAAAACTTGTTGACGATAAGCATGAGTTCTCTTTTGGAAAAGTAAGAAGAATAATAAGAGATCAAACAGATTTTAAAAATTGTACTGTTTTTCATATAAGGAAAATGGTAAAAATTATGAAAATAAATACTTTTTCTATTCAAGATACTTTTTACATGGTATCTGATGATGCAGAAAAAATAATTGATTATGTAAATTCTCATTATGACGGTCATGAATTAAAAGTGTCGTAATTTTGGTAAAACCAGTAGGCTAGGTCGGCCACCGAAAAGTGTAGCTCCATGATACACTTGCCTACTGTTTTTATAAATCATGGATCTGTGGCAACAAGGTGCCACACATTAACGACATGGAGGTTATCTATTATGAGCAGTACAGTTAATAAAATTAAAAAAGCAGTTTTACGTGAAGATTTACTTGCCATTACAGGGGATTTTCGCAAAGCAATTATATTGAAACAGTTTATCTATTGGTCAGAGCGAGTATCAGATGCTGACAAATTTATAGAAAAAGAAAACGAAATTGCCAAGAACAATGGCGAAGAAGAACGAGAATTATTTTACGGATGGATTTACAAAACAGCAGATGAACTTGCTGAAGAAATAATGCTTGGATTATCTGCAAGTCAAGTAAGACGCTATGTAAGAGATTTGGTTGATATGGGCTTTGTCTCCAAAAGAAATAACCCAAAATACAAATGGGACAGAACATTGCAGTATCGGGTAAATCTCGTTAATATAGCAAAAGCTTTGAAGGAAAAAGGGTATCCGTTGAGTGAATATAAGATTGAATTGCCGGATGATTTGTCCAATGTGCATGGGTGCGCAATCAATGAAGTACATATGGAAAATCAATCAGTTCCAGATGCTTGTGCTATACCAGAAACTACTAACAGAGAATATAATTCAGACATTACTAATACAGAAAATAAAGACTGTACTTTATCAAGTACAGAGAAAAAGACTTTACCATTGTCTGGTAAAGGAGTAAAGACTTCTGCTCCTAATAATAATATAAATATAAATATTAATAATATACCACCTAGAACGAAAGAGCAGAAGCAGGAACGGTACGCACATGCGAAAAAGAATCACTCTGTCGATTACAAAGACGAAGAACTACCGACAATCCTGTACAATGGATTTAATTCTCTGTACGGGGACAAAGAAGATATTTTGGAAGACCACGACATCTGCCTGACTATGGCATTGGTCAAACAGTTCTTTGAAAAGTTCAAACAGTATCGAGGAGAACGACATCCGATAGTCTACGCAAATGACCTTGACCAGTTCCTGAGTATGATTCGAAATGCTGACTTGGATATGGTGAAAGACGGAATAGTCGAAGAGGACGATGAGCCGCAATATTATCTGGATATGATGGACGAATATTTCGGCTCTGACATTGGAAAGAACAACAATATGGACTGCGATTATCATATCTGGCTGTTCTTCACGGAGAAGACACAGAACATTTTGTATAACCGCGTGAAACAGAAACGAGAGGAATGAAAATATGCCAATAGACAGACCATTGTTTGAACCGGGGGACATAGTAAAACATTTCAAGAGAGAAACCGTCAGTGATTTGCGGAGCAATGATTACCTGTATAAGATTGTCGGCGAAGCAAAGCATACAGAGACAGACGAACCGCTGATAATTTACCGTGCTTTGTATGGAGAAAGAAAACTATATGCCAGACCACAAAAAATGTTTTACAGTTTGGTTGATAAAGAAAAATATCCAGATATTTCACAGAAGTACAGATTTGAAAAATATGAAGGACAGATATTCATTGACTAAATCAATCCAAAATCTGTTTGAAATACCGTAGGTGATGATTTCCTCACGTGACGCATAAAAATAGATTCTAGCCAATTTTATTCAATCAATTATTGAGAAAGCAGGGAAAGAAAATGGAATATATTATGATTCTGAACGCAGTATCAGTGATCGCTTGTTCAGCGGCTATTGCCACGGCCTGTAAAGTGACAGGCTCAGCGTGGCCATTGCTGGCATTTATTTTAATCCCTAAATGGGGATATCGTCATTTCGACGACAAGGAGGAAAAAGATGAACCGGAGAAAGATCAGACTTCGTAAAGGCCAGTACAGAAACATCCGAAAGGCGATGGACTGTATAGTGGCAAAACGTGGAACCAGAAATAATGAGTTCCGAATGCGTGGGCGAAAGCCCCTGAGATACAGCCAGCTGATAACGTACCACAAACGGAAACCGTATATCTAGGGAGAAAAAAAGGTGAAAAAATTAAAAATCATGTTATTGACAATTCTGTGTCTGTGCTTTGCCGGAGGAGCTGCCGGATGCGCTCTGTTGGACGATACGCTCAATGATATCAAAGGCGATCTTGCTGGAAATGGATATACCATCCGTACATACGACAACTATGGTGAAAAGGTTATGACTACAGTCGGGGACAAAATCAACGTAAAAGGAAATCCGGTCAAAACAACATCATACGATAGTGATGGTTCTGTGATTACCGGATATGAAATGTCGTCTGTAATTACCATCAACATTGACGGAAAAGAAATTCAGAGCTGCGGAGATACATGTATATTCGAGCAAGACGGATTGGAACCGGATGTAGATTTTGAACAGACAGATATTTACAGTCAATCCACTGGAAAGATTGATGAAAATACATATATTGCCGGAATCGTAAACCAATATAAAAATTATTTTGGAAAATCCCGAGTGGTAGTTATTAAATCGCAACTCGGACAACCTATCACAGCATATTCTGGTGACGAGGTGTATTGGAAGATTCCGAAGAAATTACCTAAAATGACAAAACTTATGATCGACGGGAAAGCCCTTTATATTCACAGGGCAAACTTCCAGATCATTGACACTGCGTTATTAAATTAATAAGAGGTATATAGAAATGCAGACTAATTATATTGAACTTGGAAGAAGTCGTTTTTTCATGAACAAACAATTTGCCTACATAGACACAATGGGATTTCTTGCTGATCGGATTTTTATAGAGAATAAAGTCCGAGTAAAATTCTGCGGGGACTACAAACACAGAGAGAAAAATTATGTTGTCGTAATATGCAAAGTAAAGGAAAAAGATGTACCTATGTTTTTGCAGGCACTGAAAGAATTAAAGAATCGGGCACTTCTTATGGGGAATACGGATTACGAATCATTTTGCAAAGAGCAATTCGAAAGATTCATTTCTGATATCCAAAAGAAACATTAATATAACTTTTTCTTACTGAATCTCACTTTGTATATGTGATAGAATAAAGAATCATAAAGCGTCTATCAGAGCGATAGGCGCTATTTTCGTGTAATTAAGCATCTTCTTTCGGGAAGGTGCTTTTTCTTTTATGAGGTGTTATATGGCAGAAATATTTTTAAAAGTAAACGGTGTCTCGATGCCTTGCCCGTCTTCCTACACATGGGGATTACAGGACGTATCAGCGGCAAAATCAGGAAGATCTGATGACTCTGTCATGCATAAAAACAGGGTAGCGCAAAAAAGGAAATTAGCTTTGCAGTGGAACGGTAAAGATTGGGCTACTACAGCTAAGATTCTCCAAGCGTTCAATCCCGAGTACATCCAAATTACATATCCAGATATGATGTCTGGAAAATACGAAACCAGAACGTTTTATGTCGGCGACAGGAGCGCGCCTGTTAAATGGTGGTGGGTAGGAAACCAGCGGACGGAATCTATCAGCTTTGATGTGATTGAGAGGTAATACATGAGAAATTTATCATCTAACTGGAAAGAAAAAGTTAAGAGCGGAATGGACGTGCAGTACCTCAAGTATGCAGATATCACACTTACAGACGGAACTGTACTCAATCTGACCAGTGCTGATTTGTGGCAAAACGGATTAAGTTTCGAAGATTCAGTGTCTAGTGACAGCAGTTTCGACATTGGCTCTGCAATCGTTAATGTGTTGGATTTAAGTATTAATAACTTTAATGGCGAATACTCTGGTTATGATTTTGAGGGAGCAGAAGTAGTTACATATGTTGGATTGGAACTGGACAATGAAACTACTGAAAAAATCCGCATTTGTACAATGACAGTTGTTGAACAGCCAGAAGACGAAACAGTAACCATCGACCTGACGTGCGAAGATAACATGCGGAAATTTGATCGTAATTATTCTGACAGTAAGCTTAAATATCCGGCAACCAGAGGGCAAATTATCAGGGATGCCTGCGAAGTATGTGGAGTAACCTTGCAGACAACGTCTTTTGACAGAGATGATTATATTGTACAGATACGTCCTGACAATGAGGCTTTGACGTTCCGACAGGTATTACAATGGGTAGCTCAGATCGGATGCCAGTGGTTAAGATGTGATGAATATGGCAGACTTTGCGTAAAGTGGTATGATACGGAAAAAACAGATGCACAGAAAATCGACACGACCTACGGGTTTACACCACAGCACACCGATGTTGTAATTACTGGTATTCAAGTAACTGAATACAGTGATTCTTCAAATGAAGAACCAGAAAGCTATATGGTTGGTACGCAGGGATATGTACTGGCCATTTCTGATAACAAATTAATCAGAAAAGGCGACGGACAAACGATTGCTTCGATGATTGCCGAGAAATGCGTTGGAATGATATTTAGACCATTTGAATCTCAATGTCCTACAGACGTAGCCTTGGAAGCCGGAGATGCAATCACAATAGAAGACCGAAATGGAAATCTGTATAACACATACCTCACGACTACCACTTTGCAGCCGGGATCTGGACAAAATATTGCTTGTAATGCAAAAAGCGCAGCAAAAAACAGCACTGTGCGGTACGGACAACTTACTCAGGCGTATGTTGACGCTCGAAAACTTGTCAAAAAAGAACAGACTGCAAGAGAACGTGCCATACAAAATCTTGAAGAATCTCTGTCTATTGGAAGCGGACTGTTTGCAACTTATGTGAAACAGGAAGACGGAAGTACAATTTCGTATTTCCATGACAAGGCAAAGCTCGAAGATTCTACGAATGTAATCAAGATCACGTCAGAAGCGGTAGGCGTTTCAAACGATGGCGGTAAAACATATCCGTTTGGTTTCCAATTAACCGGAACCATGATAGCAAAATTGTTATACGCAGAGGGAATTAATGCGGATTTTATCAACGCCGGTGCGCTTACTATTAAGGACGGGAAAGGAAATATAATCTTTTCCGTCAACATGGACACAAATTCTGTGTACATCAACCCGGAATATCTGATGATTGGAGATGTAAGTCTGTCTGACAAAATCAAAGAACTGGATGAAAATGTTGCCGCAGCTAAGAACATGACCATGACGCTCTCAAATGAATATCAGGCGATTTCTACTGATGAGAACGGAAATATCCCCGGAGAGTTTCCACAGGTGCAGACCACCGCGCAGGTAATGTACGGAACGATGGACGTAACGGACGATTGCAGTTATACAATCACGGAATCTGAAAATGTGACCGGAATCTGGGATAAAACTACGCACACTTATACTGTTAGCGAAGTTACGGCAGACAATGTATGGGTTGACATCAAAGCAGTGTATCTGAATGCCATCACCATAACCAAAAGATTCAGCGTATCTAAACAGAAATCTGGTACTCCCGGAAGAACTTACGTGTTAGAATCATCTGCTACAATTCTGAAAAGAGAAAGTGAAAACAGCATAACGCCGAATATTGTGACATTTAGTGCGCACTACCGTGATGGTGAGAATACAGGTAGAAGAGATTATTCTGGAAGATTTGTGATTGAGGAAACGTCCGACGGAAAGACATGGGAGACCGCTTATTCGAGTGTAACAGATGAGGCCAGTGTTAACTACTATGTAGATTACGTTTTTGCGGATTCTGATGGAGTATTGGTCGCAGACAGCGACGGTTCACTGATTGGTGTCGGTTCAAAAGATATCGTAGGATTACGGTGCAGCTTGTACGCATCGGGTGGAACCACGAATCTGATTGACACAGTCAAGCTTGATGTTATCACAGAAGTCACGGCTCTGACGCAGGAAGATATTTTGAAACTCCTGACCAATGATGGAGAATGGAAAGGCGTTTACAGGGGTGCGGATGGGGAACTGTACATTTCATTCAGTGCCGCAATGGGCGGTTTGTTGAAGCTGGGAGGAAAAAACAACGGAAATGGTATACTGAAAAATTATGATAAGAATGGAAACTTGGTAGTTTCTCTTGAAAACAGAGGTTTATTATATGGCGATGATTTAAACAACAAAGAACTAAAATTTATTAATCCAAATAAAAATGGTTTGAGATTATCGGAATGGGATGGAGATATTCTTTCATATCTTGATATCGGAATATATTGGTACGAATCAGACGGTTATTATGTAACGGAAATAATGGCAGAATCCCAAATTGAGTTTTACTTGGCTAATGGCATTGATTCGAAAACAAATCCATATACTCCTATTGTAAGTGATTATTATTACACAACTATCTATAATAGTTTTAGATGCTACAAGGGGGAAGCTACTCTTGATAATTTGACTGTTAATGGAGTTGCAGAATTTAAGAAAAATGACGATATAGAGATGCACAAACCGGTGCTTCTACGAGAGGGTTGCAGCGTTTACAAATATCCAACCGTAACAACCGGATATAATGCCTATATCAACACGAATACATATCAAATTTCGAAATTTAGCTCATCATCTGAAAGATATAAAGTACTCGGCAGTGAGCTGTCAAATGAATTTGTTGAAAACTTGTATGGTATTTGCCCTAGAATGGCAAAATACAAAGACGGGTACATTGATGAGAACGACGAACGAAACGGCATTGAATTTCCAATGTTTATTGCAGAAGATGTAGAAAAATATTTTCCACTGGCAGTCGACCATATAGACGGAAAACCCGAGAACTGGAATGAACGTATTATGGTTCCGGCAATGTTCGCGATGCTCAAACAGCAAAAATCCGAAATAGACAACCTAAAAGAGGATATTAAAGAACTGAGAAAAATTATAAAAGAAATGAGAGGTGAATAATATGGCAGATGCATTAGATGCAAAGAAAATCAGCGCACTCATTGACAATGCAACACCGGCAGATACAGATTACTTCCTTAATGCGACTGGAGATGTAATGAAAAAAACAAAAGTGTCGCAGCTGATCACATGGCTGAAGGAGAAGCTGGGGATCAATTCACTAAACACGAAGTTGAACGGATGGAAAGTTGAAAATTACAAACTTGAAGGCAATTCAAGTGCTGGATATATTGGTATTAATAAAGATATTTCTTTAAGTGGATATAAACCAGTTTGTATAGCTAATTATTGGCTATACAATACATCATGGTATGCTATCAACAAAATATGGATAGACTATGCTACACAAAAACTTTCTATTGCAGGTAGACATATCAATAATTCCCAATCTGTTGAATCTGTGGTAATATTCGTACAAATTTTATATGTACCAGTTTAAGAAACTTTTACGAACTGCAAAATATCAAATGTACCAGTACCAGAACGGATTCCTGACTAACAGCTGAACCGTGCATATAGCACTGATGCAACATTTCTTGTTTTTACAATTTGCTGAATTTTAGAAAGAGAGGACAAAAGAATGCTAAAAGAAAATATCACAGTACTTAGGAAAATCTTATATGCGGTCGAAACCGGTGGACAGGTATATGGAAATCAACGTTACAATGCGTTCATTGGCGCCGGTGCAAACACTCCGAACGAAAAAGCAATCACTATCGGAGCTGGTCAGTGGTATGCAGGTGAAGCCAAACGGCTCTTGCAAAAAATACAGAGAGGAAATCCGGCACTATTCAAAAAAATGGACACTCAGGGGCTTGAATCCGACCTGTTGAAAAAGAACTGGTCTACCTATGCGATTTCCCCGTCATCCGCAAAAGCGAAATGTATCATTTCTATCATCAGTTCCAATCTCGGTATCAAGTGTCAGGATGAGCTGATGGAAGAACAGATTACCGAATATTCTGAAAGTATCACGAAGAAATACGGAACCATGCCGGACGATGCCATGATGGAATGCATCAACATTATTCATCAGGGCGGCGCATCTGCATTACAGAGGATCCTGAGTAAGACCAAAAAGCCTTATACTTCAGAAACCATTTATGCAGCATTGTGTACAGATTCAGCAGACCCGAGACCGAATCAGGTTGGCGACTATATGACAAGGCAAAAGAAAGTCATCGAAATGATTCGAAAATATGCAAAAAAGGAGGCAATGACAGTGGCGAAAACAAAATTACAAAAATTCACAGAACTCGGTGATTATTATGCAAACAATGGTGGGTACCTTGAAAAGAAAAGCAATGCTTATCTGGATGATTTTAAAAAGAATGCAGGATATAACAATTATACCAAATTTGCCCGTGACGTAAATTCTTGGGGGCAGCCGGGTTGTCAGGCTCAACCATGGTGTGCAGAGTACCAGTTCTGGAAACTGGTAAAAGTTCTCGGAATCACCAAAGCATTAAAGATCATGGGCGGCGGATTCTACAATTGTCAGAGCATTACAAGACACGCTAAAGCCAATGGAACATGGCACAGCACACCAAAAGACGGAGCTTTGATTATTTTCCGCAATGGTTCACATGTTGGAAGCGTACGGAGTTTTGACTTCTCGAAGGTTCATACCAATGAAGGAAATACTTCTAGTGCAGCGGGCGTAGTAGCAAATGGTGGAGCTGTTCGCAATAAATCCTATGCTATCAGCGATCCGGCAATTGATGGTTATGTTTGGATTGACTGGGGAGAAGAGAAAACTGTTGCAGGAGCATGGAAAGCAACTGGCACAGCCACATCCACGGTTGACGACCTGTACATCCGCGAGACACCGAACGGATATGTTCTCGGACAGATCAACAAGGGAAATCGCGTAGAAATTAACGGTGAGAAATCCGGTATGTGGACGAAAGTCAAAGTTGCAGGAATCGGTATCGGATGGGCGGCAACTAAGTATTTGCAAGTTGACGGAGCTGAAAACAAACCGACTACAATCACCAACAAGCAGAACAAGTCGCAGCGTCTCTTTGTCGGAAAAGTATCTGCGGCATCTACGGTTGTACGCACGTGGGCCGGTGGCAACTATCCGTCTATTAAGAAATGGCCTAAGCTTGTGAGAGGCAACCTTGTTGACGTGATGAATTTCACTCAGAAAGCAACAAACGGTGTTTCATGGCACTATGTCCGCATTGCAGGCAAGTACTACGGATTTGTGGCTGCAAAAGATATTTGCAAAGTGTAACAAGTGTGATATAATAAATATACCATAATTCAACTCCTCCCCAGAGTTTAAGCATGGACTCAAAAAAAGAGATGGTCTGTTTCTTCCTTGACAGACCATCTCTTTTGCTTCACTTAATAATGTATTCCCAATATTGATTTTTAATATCCGCATATCCGTTCTTACGAATCAACACTTTATCCCCGGAAAACATCGTAAAATCAGAATCCAGCTTTTGCACATAATCCATGTTTACAACAAATGACTTATGACAACGCAAAAACCGTTTATCAAGGTAAGGCTCAACCGACTTTAAAGTTGCATACATACTGTGCATAATCCCGTTCGTGCAATGAACAAAAACTTGCTTATCCCGTGCTTCGAGGTACTCGATTTTGTTCAATGGAATCCTTATAATGCAATCTCTGTGTCTGATTGTGAGCATCTTGTGTTTCATATCACTCAAGGTATTGTCAATCATAGAAAACATTCTTCCGTGTTCATTTCCCTTGATGATATAATGCGTAAACTCAACGTCCAACGCATCAAAAACGAAATCCTTGTGAGCTGTCCAGAAAGCAATTTCGCCCTTATATCCACACTTTCGGAGTTCTTTGGCAATATCTACGCCATTTTCGTTTTTAAGTACTACATCCAAAACAATCATATCAAACCATTTTCCATCCTTGACATCATCTATCAAGGGCTTTCCACTGAAATAACCGTCTATCGTATAATTCCGGTCACCGTTTTGCCTTAAAAACGGTTCGATTCGATGTTTAAAATACTCAACCTGTAGTTCACAATCGTCACAAATAGCGATTTTCATAGTAATCACCTTCCGTTTATCGCTTACACTTCAACTTTCATCAGATTATCCTCATCTAAGTAATTAATTATGGTAATATAGTAGCACCGAAACGAAAATGTGTAAATAGTTCAGCGAAATTTCGAAAAAATTCGACATCTTAATACGTTGGTACAGCCTGCCAGATTGCTCTGGGGAGGAACGTGATCGTGAATGCAGGTTTTACCATAAAAAGAGCCGGGGAGTAAAATCCTCGGCTCGTTGCTGTTTATCCTTTGAAAATACGACCGCAACTTTTACATTGGTATTTTGTGGAGAACAATCCTTTACTAACGATCTGAACATTAGCACTACGACAAGTAAGAGCAGGGCATTTTATCTTTTGAGTCACTTTATCTATTTTCTTTCTTTTCCTCATTTAACATCCCTCACGTTTTCGATATATTTTGGCATAAACCACGCTGAATTGTGACCGCTCCAATAGTCGATACCATAATCAATAATTTCCCCATAAAGTGTCAAGTAAGTCCCTGGAACATAGTCTGTATTTTTGAAATCATAATCATTGGAGTATAGAATACCCACGTCATTGCCGCTTCCGTAGCTGTCGGTATCTTTTGAATAAATGCCAACAAGACTGCAATTACTGCTAAGATTATACTTTTCAGTCTTGTCGGAGATCATTAAATCATAAGGGTCTATTGTTGCAGTGCCTTCAACGTAAAGATCTATTTTGACAAACTGACCTTCCAGACTTTTCTTTGAGAAAGTAATATCTTCATACCACATTTCGGTACATTTTTTCTTGTATTCTTCCTCTGATAAAGAATTCATGTCTGTTTCTTCTTGAGTCATTTCAGCGTCTGCATAGACTTCTATGGGGCAAGCGCATAAAATTCCTGACAGCATTGCAACTATAAGTTTTCTTCTCATGGTGCATTCCTCCTTGGTAAAATTTGCATATATTATACCGCAAGATTCAATAATAGCATAGTCAAAACCGAAATATTTTTCATATTTTTATCCATTAAAAATGCAGTTTTATCGTTTTGCCCGATTAATTTGCACAAAAAGTGGTATAACTAAATACATAAATTATAGACTAAAGAGGTATATATTATGAGGAAGATTAAGAAATTGCTGATCGCAGCAGGAGTAATTCCCTTTGCCAACTACATAATTCACTTGCCAATGTGCGTGAAAGACTATGCCAATAAGGATTTTGGTATATACTCAACCCAAACTATGCACAAGCATTCAACGCTTACTATGAGTGCGGTTTTGAAACCGGCGTCTAAATCTACGCTCAAATTCTACATTTCACCGCACAAATCAGATTTTATCTTTGACTACACAAATAATTTCTATGCGATCATAAATATTCCAGTCTATCTCTGGCAGTTTGCAAGGGCGAATATTAATCCATGTGTCCTGTTTCATTGGATCTGCGGAAAATATGATAAAAATAAATGTTCGAATGCATATTTTCTACTGTCCAGACATATACTGTAGTAAAGTTTCGATTGGGAGGGTTATTTATGGATTATAAGAAAGAGATTATAAAAATGATAGATGAAATTGAAAGCCAAAAGATTTTGCGTTATATTTACCTTATGCTACTCGACATTCCGAAACGATATTGGAGGTGAAATAAATGTTTTTTAAAAGAAAGAAAAAAGTAAAGCCTTACCACGTAGATACATCGCAGAAAGGCTTTGAGTATGTTGGCATTAAATTGACAGAACAACAATTCCAAGATTTATGTGATCTGAATTTTCTGTGGATAGAAAATAAGAACAGGCAATTGTCACCGGTATTTCATATTCTTGTTCTTATGAAAGTACTAGGTTTACTGCCACCCGAAATGATAAATGATAGCAGCAGAAATAACACTTCCAACGACTACTGTAATGATCGCAAGGAATTGCTTCAACGTAAATTTGGCAGAATTAGAAACTGATTCTTTAATTTGTTTGCTTTTATTTGTGAATGCTTCGTGATATTTTTTCATTCCTAAGTCTGTAACATGTGCATCGTATGTTGATTGAATTATATAGTGCTTGTTTTTAAGTGAATTTAAAAACGGAAATAAAGATAAATCATCACAGTCCAGTTTGTCACGAACACTTATAAGCATAGCATTGCGTTCTTCATCCATGCATTCAATAATTGCTTTTAATACAGCTGCTTCTGATAACATAACGTACCTCACTCGCTTAAAAGATTAATCAATTCAATAACATGTTTCTTTTTGGCATCGGACAGTCCGAAGTATTTCTTTAATGCATCGGACAGTTCGGTGTCTTTTCTTATCTGTGCAATCAAATGTGCAGATTCATCGGAAAAATCTTGTTCCGGCTCTTTCCCTGTCATCAGATAATCTACAGATACGTGAAAGAAATCTGCGATTTTTCGCAAATTTTCAGCATTAGGAGTACTTTTATCCAGTTTGCTTGCGTATCCCTTTGCGAAACCACATTCAGTTTCTAACGCATTTAATGAAGTTTTCTGTTCTTTACAAAGTATTTTAACTCTTTCTCGTAATGTCATTTTTGTTTCCTTTCAATTCTGAAAAAAACGCAAAAATAGTACTTGACATTCTGAAAATATCGCTTATAATGTAACTATCAGTACTGAAAATAACGCAACAAAATAAGGACATAAAGAATGCCCAAGTTTATTTTTTATGATTTTGTGTGGTAGCTTGATTATAGAATATATTCAGAGGTATGTCAATAATGTTGTGATATTTTCAGCAAAAATATGAAAGGAGGTATCGAATGATGATTTACGACAAGGTGAAAGCCTTGGCAAAAAAGCGAAATGTTTCCATTCGCAAAATCGAAATAGATTGCGGATTTTCGCAAGGTAGTGTTTGTAAATGGAATGAAGTTTCTCCATCTGCCGAAAAAGTGAAAAAGGTCGCTGATTATTTAAAAACTTCGGTAGATGAAATTTTGAAATCCGATTAACAAGAAAAGGAGATATATGAACGAATTAATACCAATTAATTACGATGGCGAGCAGCCTACAGTATCAGCCAGAGAGTTACATAAATCTCTTGAAATCAGTAAGCGATTTTCAGCATGGTTCGAAACGAACTCTCAAGGGTTCATTGAGAATGAAGATTACACCAGCGTACTTACAGGTACGGAGGTTCAGAACAATGGCGGAGTGCAGATTAGAGAATTGCAGGATTATTCTTTATCGGTAGATATGGCGAAGCACATTTGCCTTATGAGCAGAACTGAAAAAGGAAAAGAATGCAGGCAATATCTCATTGATCTTGAAAAAGCATGGAACACACCAGAACAGGTTTTTGCCAGAGCATTAAAGATGGCAGATCAGACGATTGCGAAGCTGAAAGACACAAATAAGTCTCTTGCGGAGAAAATTGAAGCTGATAGACCGAAAACAATTTTCGCAGATGCTGTGTCTGCAAGTCATACATCAATCCTTATCGGTGACTTGGCGAAACTTATCTGCCAGAACGGATACCAGATAGGACAGAAACGATTGTTTCAGTGGATGAGAGACAATGGCTATTTGATGGTTTCTGGAAGTTCACGAAATATGCCAAAACAGAAATACGTTGAGCAGGGATTATTTGAAATCAAAGAATCTAACGTTCAGAATCCAGATGGCTCTGTCAGAATCACACGCACGACAAAAGTTAGTGGGAAAGGGCAGTTGTATTTCGTGAATAAGTTTCTGGGACAGGAAACTGAAAAAGCAGACGGTGATTGAGAAAGGAGTCATAAATGTGCTGAAACAGTTTTTAAAAAGATTATTTGCACCGCGGATTGTAAGAATCCCAGATAAAACAAGAGTAATGTGCTTTTCAAAAAATGGGAAACAGTACTTGAAAGTATTCAATACAGAAAACGGTGCAAACATTTGTTTCCAAGTGAAATCCATCGATTATGCAAACAGCGATTTTAAAGATGAATACCACCCGGAAACAATGTTCAATGAAATCGAAAGTGATCAAAGCGTTACGATTTTGAACCAATAGGTATAATCGTTACATTTCGAACACTTAGGGATGGTTTTACCGGACTTTACAGTTCTCTTAGAACCACAGTTATTGCATACAAACACTGATGTTTCAGAAACTTTTTCACCGGACTGATGAAAACCATCTATATGTGGTAATAATAGCAAACTTTTATCTCCTTTCGATTTACTAGGCATGGCAGTGCCTGTACTTACATTATAAAGAGATAAGAAGCCAAACTCAACAGAAAGGAAGCAATATGACGGAAGAAACAAATGCATTACTCAAACAGATTTTAGAAGAGCTTAAAGCTATTCGGAAAGAGATTGTACCTACAAGAACAAAAAAAGTAACGCACACGGTAAATATTGACGGGAAGACAATTACCGAATGCGTTACAGATGGAGTTAGTTCTGCAATCCAGAAATCCATTCGTGATACTGACGAAGCAGATTCATAGCGATTGAAGTAGACAATCACATCGAAAAAGAAGATGTGGCTGCAATTCTTGGAATTGATTCAAAGAAAAGAAAGATAAGTAAGGTTTGGCTCCACGGGTACGGCAAATACCACGCAGAGCCGCGTATCTAACTTAATTGGGTAAGTTAAATACAGGCAAAGTATAACATACCTTCCTGTATTTGAAAAGAAAATTTATATCAGGAGGGCATTTTTTATGTCAAAAATTACAAAAAACACCGATAAAGTAACTAAAAACCAGAGCCTTGCAAGTGAAATTATTGCAGAACAGTCTTTCAAAAACAAGAAATTGGAAATGGCTGTAATTGCATTATCAGTTGTCCTGCTTGCAACAACAGTGACCAGAAAGAAGTGAGCGGAATGCGCAAAAGATTATATTTTGTAGGAGTGATGGCACAGGTTGGAACATTTTCCACGATTGCATTATTACTCTGGTGGATGACGAAAATGGATGTACTTAAGCTGTTCTGCATAAGTGCGGTGGTGTCTTCAATGATATCCCTTCCTATTTTAATGCAGATAGAAAGGTGGGTAAACGGAGTTGAATAAACTTTTAGAAAACAATCAGGCAACACTGATTGGGACAATTGAATCCAAGTTTGAATTTAGCCATGAAACATATGGAGAAAAGTTTTACACAATGCAGGTATCGGCAAAACGACTGAGCGTTACAAAGGATATTCTTCCAGTTATGGTATCCGAAAGGCTTATTGATGTAACACAGGACTATACCGGAGAAATGGTTGAAGTTTACGGACAGTTCCGTTCTTACAACAAGCACGATGACAAACACAGTAAATTAATTCTCTTTGTTTTCGCAAGAGAAATTAAATTTGCAGAGGAAGGTACATATCACACCAACAATATTCTTTTGGACGGATTTATCTGTAAACCGCCAGTATACAGAAAGACACCAAACGGAAGAGAAATCGCAGATATTCTTCTTGCAGTAAACCGCCCACATGGAATATCTGACTACATACCGTGCATTTGCTGGGGAAGAGATGCCAGATATATTGGCGGTTGCGAAGTTGGAGATAACATTCTTTTGCAAGGAAGAATACAGAGCCGAGAATACACAAAAAAAGTTGAAACTGAGGTTGAAAAAAGAACGGCTTATGAAGTTTCAGCATATTGGTTGGAGGATAAAACAGCATGAAAACAGTAGAATTGAAACAGCTTAATATTGAAAACTACAAGAAATTTGAGTCTGCGGAATATCAGTTTGCACCACGAACAATGGTGTCCGGCAGGAACCGTCAGGGTAAAACAACATTGATGGACGCATATTTTGATACGCTGACCGGAAAGCTTGCAGACGGTACATCTCCGAATAATGTCAGAAGAAAAGAAGGCGGAGAAGAAGTTGAAGGTGTCGTATCCAGAGAACTCACACTTCTGATTGATGGAGAGGAAACCGTGATCCGTAAGGAAACGAAGAAAGGTAAAACTTCTAGTACCACAAAATATCAGGTTGATGGGTTTGATTACAACCAGACGAAGTATAAGGAATTTTTAAAAGGAATATCAGACTCAGAAACCATTATGATGTGTAGCAATGCCAGAGTATTCCTTAATGAACTTCGAAAATCAACAGCAAGTGCCAGAGCAATGCTTGAAAAGATGGCAGGGTTCAATGCGGATAAAGTATTACAGGACAATCCAGAAGTTTCGGAAATCATCAAGAATCATTCTGTCGAGGAAGTTGTGAAAAAATTCAACAAAGACAGAAAAGATATCCAGAAGAAAATTAGCGCAAAAAAGGTTGAGATTGATACCGTAAAAAAACAAGGAATACCAGACGCAGCAGTTCTTGAAGAAAAGAGAGGACAAGTTTTAAATCATTTGATCGAGCTGAGACAGAAAGAACAACGGCTGAGTGATTCTGGAAAAGCATATGCTGAACTTTCCTATGAAATTGTAGGCCTTAAGAAGTCCAGAGATGCGATCATTTCAAATGCAGCAGAAGCATTACAGGAAGAAAAGAGAAAAATCGTTTCCTTATTAAATGACAGGCAAATCGAAAAGATGAAAGAAGAAAATCATCTGCGTAATCTTGAAAACGAATTGTCCAAAACCGAAAATCCAAAACGCCTTGAGTCGATGATTTTGCAGTTACAGAAAAAATATAAAGCACAGTATGCGGCAGAATATGATAACAGCTCTAAACTGGAAGATATTCAGAATGAACAATTCGACCCTACGGTTGCCATTTGCCCGACTTGTGGTCAGGTTCTTCCGGCAGACGAAATGGAACGACTTAAAGCAGAATTCGAACAGAAAAAGCAGGAGAGAATCAAAGCTGAGTTGGACAAAAAAACAGATTTCGAGAATGCAAAACAGCAGAATCTCAGAGAAATCAATGAAGAAGGTAAAAAAACAGTAGAGGAAAAGAAAAAAGCCGAAATCAAGAGAGAACAGCTGGAAAAAAATATTGAGGCATCTAAGAAAAGCATTGCAATCCTTTTGACCGAAATTTCAAAAACTAGCAAAGAATTAGAAAGCATTGCGGAGCCAGACGTGTCTGGAAACGAAGAGTATCAGGCAGTTGTAGCAGAAATCCAGAAGAAGCAGGAACAGCTTGATGGACTGACTAATAATTCTGAGGAAAATGCAGCAGTTCAGGCAGAAAGAATGTCTGCCGAAAAGGAACTTACAGGAATCGAAACAAAAATTGAGATGGCAAAACAGGCAGTTCAGAAACAGACAGAAACGCTCGAACAACTAAATGCGGACAGAAAGAAATTAAGTCAGGAAGATTCCGATATTCAGCAGAAACTTGACATGTTGAAAGAATTTTCCATCAAAAAAAATAAGGCACTTGCAGAAGCTATCAATCCACATTTCAAGCACTTCCAGTTTCAGTTTTTGGACTATACGCAGGACGGTGAGCCGGTGGAAGTTTGTAAGATGATTTGTGACGGAATCGGATATTTTGATGGATTGAATCACTCTGATCAGATTCTATGCAACATCGACCTCGTGACTGGATTGCAGGAATTGAACGGTTTGAACTTGCCGATTTGGGTTGATGATGTTGAAAGTGTGAATGCTGACAGAATACCAGATACAGGCAGACAGATGATTTTACTTAAAGTTTCCGACGATGAATTAAAAGTGGAGGGGATTTAATATGGCGACAACTACATATAACATTCCAGAAGCAATCAAAGCACAGGACTGGTACTGCAAAACAAAGATATTACCACGTTTTGCACCGGTCAATGGTATCTGTTGGGACTGCCACCAGAATATCTATTCTGAGGAAGGACGGACACGGTACGGAAAAGAAACGCACGGGTATTCCGTTGAAAGTGCAGCAGGGCAGTTGATTACGGGTTGCCCGTTCTGTAGCAGAAGCTATTGTGATTAAGACAGGTGCACAATTAATACTCTTGAAAGTTATTGATGGGATATGACAGTAACAGAAGTTTAGGAAATACAGTTAAAGAAAGAGTGAGGTATAAATATGACATTATATGAATTACAGAAAATTCTTGGAGAAAGAATTGAACTTACAAACAAAATGGATATGTCGAACGAGGAAACAAAAAAAGAGAATGAGAAGTCCGACATGATTGCAAGACTTGCCAAGCAGATGATTAATAATGCGGATGTTGTTTTGAGAACAGATAAACTGATTTCAGAGGGAAAACTCAACAAAGAAAGCACTATTTCAAAGATAGTTGGTGAAAAATAGCGATGAGAGGATACACCAAAGAACAACTGAAATGGCTTGAAAGTAATTGCCAAAACGGTAGTTTTAGAGAATTAAGCAGACAATTTGAAGATGTTTTCGGAGTTCCAAAAGACTACAGATTGCTTCATGCAACATGTAAAAGACATGGATTTATAAATCCCAAAGGTAAAAATTGCACTTTTACGGGAGAGCAAAGAGAATTTCTTTCAAAAATACTTTCAGAGTGTTCTTATGAAGAAACTACAATGCTTTTTAATGAAAAATTTGAAACTAATAAAACCAGAAAGCAAATAGAAACTTTTTGCATAAATAATGGCATTAAAAGAAATTTACCACCCCCAGAAATAGGTTCAGAACATGTAAGTGGAAAATATATTATGGTGAGAGTAAACAATGACAAAAACGTGCCAGAACATCAGCATTATCAAATGAAACAACATGTTGTTTGGGAAAAGTATCATGGAAAAATACCAAAGGGAAAAATAATAGTATTTCTTGACGGAAACAGTTTTAATTGTGATATAGAGAATCTATATTTAACAGATCGAAAAGTATTCAATCTTTTAACCGTGAATAAATGGCATTTTGAAAACAAAGAACAAAAACTAGCTGCTATCAAATGGTGTGAGCTGTACTTTGCACAAGGTAAAGATATAAAAGAAGAAAATCCCAATAAACGAGTATATATCCCGATGACATACAGCGAAAGGTTTAAAACTTGCGTAGTTTGTGGAAAAACGTATGAAGTATTTCAACGTCGAAAAAGTATAACGTGTAGCAGGGAATGTGCAAGCACATTAAACCATGGTGAAAGCTTAAAAAAGTATATGTTAGAAAATCCGAAAAAAAGGAATGCTTGTTCAGTTAATGGATGCGATAAGCCATGCCACGGAAGGGGATACTGTGATTTACATTACCACAGGTTTGTAAAGACTGGAAGCCCGTTTGGAGTGAAAAGAATAACATATAATTCCGTTCATGATGCAAAAGTAGTAAATCATTAAGAAAAGGAGAATTAAAATGGCAAACAAAACACAGGTAGCAACAGTAGGAGAACAGCAGGCAGCAGTTGTAATTAACAATCAGTTTATTGACGGATTGACAAAGCAGCTTGAAGAAAAATGTAAATATGGTCTTTCTTTTCCAAAGGACTACAACTTGAGCAATGCACTTATGGGGGCATATCTGGTTCTCAAGGAAACGAAAGATAGGAATAACAAACCAATTCTGGAATCTTGTAGCCAGATTAGCATTGCAAATAGTCTTATGAACATGGCGACACTAGGACTTTCAGTACAAAAAAAACAGGGATATTTCATCGCTTACAGCGGTCAATGCCAGTTCCAGAGATCATATTTCGGAAATATGACGATTGCCAGAAGATACGGAATGAAAGATATTCACGCAGAGATCATCTACCAAGGAGATAAATTTAAATATCATATTGAAGACGGAAATAAGGTTCTGGATTCTCACGAACAGGATTTCATGAACATTGATAATGAAAAAATCCTTGGCGCATACGCAGTTGTGCTGATGGAAGATGGGGCGAAGCATTTGGAAGTAATGAACATCAAACAGATTAAGCAAGCTTGGTCACAGGGTTTCGGATACAAGGAAAATGGAAATGGCACACACCAAAAATTCACTGATCAGATGGCAAAGAAAACCGTTATCAATCGCGCCTTAAAGCAGATCATCAACACTCATGGTGATGTTTTCGTACAGGAAGCGGACGATGATACAGAAACAGTTTCAAGAGATGACGCTTTTGTAGCTGATGTTGCATATGAAATCGAACAGAATGCCAACAAAGAGGAATTCATTCCAGAACCAATGGCAATCGAGGAACAGCCGAAACAGCCAACAGTCGCAGAAGTTGTTAAGACAGCCGAGAAAGAGCCAGTTCCGGCAGCAGTTGTTGAGCCAGAGATTCCAGATTTTATGAAGCAGGAGGAATAACGAGGTGATAGCATGATCGGGACGTTAGAAGAAGTCATGAAGGATATGAAATATGGCGTACTTGATTTCACAAAGGACGGTAAATGCAGTGGTTGTGGACAATGTTGTAGCAACTACTTGCCAATATCCAGTAAAGAAATTAAAGAAATTAAACGTTACGTAAAGAAGCATCATATCACTGAACAGAAGCATAATTATCCTTCAGTTGTGGCATTTGACCTTACTTGCCCGTTCCTGGATGATTCCAAGGCAAAAGAAAAATGTCTTATATATCAAGTGAGACCTGAGATATGCAGAGATTTTGTCTGCAACAATCCAAACGGGGCAATCACAAACAAGAAACTTATGCATAAGAAGTACGCAGCAGTAGATATGCGAGAAATATTTTTTGGAGGCAACGGGAATGAACAATAAAGAAATTTTACAGAAAGCAAAGGAACTGGTTGAACTCTTGGAAAAGCAGGAAGAATCTGGAAAGGTTGAGTTATCAACACTGAAACGAGGAGATGTGTTCCAGACCACCGGGAAGCGTAAATACAAGGTTCTGGAACAGTATGGAGATACAACGAAAATTATTTCGCTTGATCTGGTGAAAGAAAATGTAGAGTTTGGTGATACCTCAGATTACAAAACATCAAAGGTAAAGAAACTGTGTGACACTGAAATTCTGAAAGACTTCGAAAAAGAATTCGGGGCAGAAAATATCGAAACACACACAGCAGATATTATCACTGCGGATGGGCAGAAATTGGGGACTGTTGATTGTAAAATTCGACCGATTACGTTTGATGAAGCGCGCGGATATACAGATATCACACCGAATCCGTGTTTAAACGATTGGTATTGGACATTATCGCCATGGTCAACGAAAGAACGTGGATGGGAGAAAGCCTGTTCCGTTGTTTCCCCTTCGGGCGGTATTTTCAGCAGCAGTTTCGGCAGCGTAAGTGGTGTTCGCCCAGTTTGTATCTTAAAATCTAATATCTTTGTATCTAAGGCGGAGGAATGATTATGAAGAAAAATCTGAAATATTTTGAGGATGAATTATCCCGATTAAGTAAAGAGTTCACGGAATTCAAGAAAAAGCACATCGGAAAGCCGGAAATCGGAAAAGCTATTGAACTTGCAGGTATGGAATGGCTGATTCTGGATAAGACAGAAAAAGGATATTTTGCCATTTTGAATGGATTTGATGGAAAAGAAAGAACATTTGATTCAGCTTCAAATAACTGGATTTTGAGTAAACTGAGAAATGAGTTAAATACTCGTTTTCTTAAAAAAATTACGGACGAGTTTGGAGAAGATGCAGTTATTGAGTTTGATCGAGATTTGCTTTCTTTGGACGGCCAGACAGAATACGGACATTGTAAAGATAAGATTTCGATGTTGACGGTGGATGAATACCGAAAATACAGAAAATTCCTTCCAAATATGGATAAATGGTGGTGGCTGCTTACTCCATGGAGTACACCAGCAAATGGTTACAGTGTAACGAATGCCGTTGTTTCCCCTTCGGGCGATGTTGACGGCGACGATTGCAACGTCGAAATTGGTGTTCGCCCAGTTTGTATCTTTTCTTCTTCAATCTTTGAATCAGGAAATGATGATTGATGGCGAATGAAGATTTAAAGGTAATAATAAAGGCCAAGCAACTTGCAAAGCATACATTAATAGTTACGAGTAATGCCAGACGATACCCGAAAAAATACAGGTTTTCACTTGTAGATAAAATGCAAAATAAAGCATTGGAAATTTATGAGTCACTATTTGAAGCCAACCGAACTGATCTGAAAGATTATAAAAGAGAGCGATTAGAACTTCAAACAAAAGCCATTACTCATTGTGATGAGTTAATGTACTTTATAGAACTTTCATATGAATTAGGAATTATCAATTCCGGTGGAATGGAAGCATGGTCGCAAATGGTAAAAGATATAAAGTACATGACTATTTCATGGAGAACAAAAGACAGAAAAAGATAATTTTCACAGGTTATGCACTGCGAATACCGTTGTTTCCCCTTCGGGCAATATTAACAACAACAATTACAACAACGAAAATGGTGTTCGCCCAACATGGATCACATGCAGACAGAGTAAGCGTAAAGCTGAAATCAGAAAAGATACAAGCAAATGCATAACCTTTCCGCAATGGACAAATATAAAGGAACAAAATAAATGGATAAAGAAATTATTGCAAATTTTGAGAATTTATATCGTTCTTACAAAAAGGTTAAGATCGGTAAGAAATTTAATTCAGGTACTGCAAGATTTTCTAATTTGTCTCTTGAAGGCATTCATCTCTTGAAGGAACAATTGGAAAGTCAAACGTATACCATAAATCCGTATAATAAATTTCAAATTCATGAGCCAAAAGAGCGAACGATAGAATCATGTGCATTTAAGGATAAAGTAGTGCAGAGATGCTTTTCTGATTACATTCTGACACCGAAACTTGAAAATATCCTGATTAAATGGAACACTGCCGGGCAGCAAGGAAAAGGGCAACATATGGCAATGGACGGGTTAAGAAATCAAATGTTGGATTTCTATAAAAGAAATGGAATGAATAGTTGGATTGTAAAATGTGATATTCACAAATACTTTTATTGCATAGACCATGAAATCATGAAAGATGTTTTGGATTATTACTTTGATGATGATTTTACAGTCTGGTTAAACCATTTGTTTATTGACAGTACAGGTAATCCCGGGCTTCCATTAGGAAATCAGGTAAATCAGAAGTACGCATTGTTGCTTTTACATTCACTGGATCAGATGATAACGATTGAATTTGGAAATCCATATTACGGACGATATAACGACGATTTTTATGTGATTTGTAAAACGAAAGAAGATGCCAGAGAAATTTTTGAAGCAATCCGAATGATGATTGAAAGCCTTGGACTGGAACTAAACCCTAAATCACAAATTGTACCATTTCGCATGGGCTTGTGTTATCTGGGTTTTCATCATTACGTGACTGATGAAGGAAAATATATCAGAAAATTGCGTGGTGATAAGAAACGAAAAACACAGAGAAAAATCCGAAGATGGGTACGGGCAGTAAATGACAGGAAGATGTCGATAGAAAAATTCCATGAAAAATACGGAGCATGCAAGAATCATATGCTTCATGGAAATTGCACCAAACTATGTCATAGTATGGATTTAGAAATTGAAAGGAGAATGAAGTGAGATTAATTAGTCAGGATGGAGAATTTGATGTTCCTTATGAAATCGCAGCATTAAGTAGAACAGGAAATATCATAATAGCATATGTGCCGATAGTTGGTGAAAAAGGAACAATTATGGCTCGTTATTCGACAAATGAAAAAGCCCAAAAAGCTATGAAAGCCTTGCATAAAGTGTATGCAGGAATGTTTCTTGCGCAAAACGTTGAAATGAGCGATGACGATTACGAGGAATGCATAAAAATGGCTGCAAGAGGTTTTGGAATCATCAAAACAATGGTTAACAGCCCAGATATGAAATTCGAACCGGCAAACATCGTGTTCAGATTCCCGGAGGATGATGAAGTATGAAGAGAGTAGACAGCAAGAAGGACTGGGAACAGATAATAACCATTGAACTTACGTTGAGGGAACTCAAATTAATACGAGACAGCATGTGCAAAGTAAGTTATGCGGAGTTAGAGAGTCTAAATAGAGGGAAGGACATACCATATGCCTATTCCGATTTAGAGAAAGCCATAGATGAAGTTGAAAATATCTTAGAAGCATAAATGCAATGTACAGAAAACGAGGTGATGTCATTTGTTCATGCGAATAATTTCAACAGGAAGTATTAAAGGAAATTGTTACGCTTTGCAGTCAAGTACAGGCGAGATTGTTTTTCTTGACTGCGGATGCAACTACAAGAAAATCCTTAGAGGGATTGACTACCAGATAAGCAATGTTTCCGGTGTGCTTCTTTCACATGAACATGGCGATCACACAGAGTCTTTTAAAAAAATAATGGACGCAGGTATTCAGATTTACACTAATGACGAGACAGTTGAGAACATGAATGTCCGAACTGGTGAACTGATGAAAGGTGTTCCAGAAAGATATCCGTTCAATGTAGGTTCATTCAATGTGATTCCATTCAATCTCCCACATACGACATACGATAAAGATACGAAGCAGCTTGTACCTTGTCCGAACTATGGATATCTGGTAGGACACAATGAAATGGGTAGACTTCTGTATATGACTGATTTTGAGTACAGCAAATATAATTTCCAGAAAATGAACATACATCATATGGTAATTGAATGCAACTACTGCGAAGAATTGGTGGACAAAACAGAAGTTAACTACAGGCATAGATTAAAAGGGCATTGTTCTTTGCCAACTTGTAAGCAATTCATTAAGCAAAATCGCACAGAATCGCTTCGAACGGTAACACTTGTACATTTAAGCGGTCAGGCATCAGATGCCCGTAAAATACAAAAAGAAATACAGGAAGTCGTAGGAGACAATGTTCTAGTTCAGATTGGACGGGCTGGACTGGAAGTTGACTTGAATTTATGCCCGTTCTGAAAGGAGAAATTTTATGGAAATGACAGACTGTAACAAATGCAGGTTTCGTAACTGCTGTACGTTAGCATGGGATTACGGTTCACTTTACTGCAATGATTATGAGGAGGAAGATACATGGAACATTTCTTAGAATCACTTAAAAAATTAAAGAAGCCGTCAGTTCACAGTAATCCAGAAGATGTTGACCCGTTATTCTGTCGGTACAACAAGGGGTGGAATGATGCAATCGAAAAGGTTGAGAAACTGATTAATTCCTATAGTTTATCGGATATGTGGATTCCAGTAGACGTGAAACTGCCGCCGGAACCAAAACCTAATCATAATTTTAAAGGAGACATATATTTGATTGCTACCGAAAAAGAAACAATTCCATTCAGAGCAATGTGGAATGGAGAATATTTTACAGACGGTTTCGAAAAATTGAAAGTAATTGCATGGATGCCTTTGCCAGCTATGCCAGAACCGTACAAGGAGAACAAACATGAATAAAGTAATTTTGATCGGACGTTTGGTAAAAGACCCAGACGTCCGAATGGGAACAAACAATATAACAATTGCCAGATACACACTTGCAGTTGAGAGACAGTATCGCAAAAACAATGACCGTACATCAGACTTCATAAATTGCGTTGCACTTGGAAAGAATGGCGAGTTTGCCGAAAAGTACTTGCATAAAGGTATTAAGATTGCAGTTATCGGAACTTGGCAGACTGGAAATTACACTGACAAGGACGGAAAGAAAGTATACACAAATGATTGCCTTGTGGAAACACATGAGTTTGCAGAAAGCAAGAAGAACCAGCCAGAAGAACAGTCGCAGCCACCAGTTCCAAATCCAGAACAGGACACAAGTGGATTCATGGATATGCCGTCAATTATGGATGACGAACTTCCGTTTAATTAAGGAGTGATTAAATGGTACAAACAGGACAGATTATTTATTTTAGCAATCAGAAAATGATGTGCTTTGATGTTGAATCCATTGAGGATATTACTGAACCACCAGAATAAATAGAAACTACACCGGTTTATGGTGAAACAAGAACATATGTGCCGGCAATGATGAATCCAACAACTCTTATTGTCACTGGAAAGGAACTTGTAAAACTTGACCCAACAACCATGAAACGTATTGCCAGATACAATCTTGAAGAAGAGAACGCAGCGCTGCTTAAAGAAATCGAAGAACGTAAAAAGGTAATTGCAAATCTTGAGCAAAAAGAAGAGGTTCTACGCGACAGGTTTAGAAAAGCAATAGCTACATTTAAAGAAATCATGGAAAATGGTTACTATGATGATGGTGAATATGAGGATGAAGATGAATGGGAGTGATTAAATGGAACCAGTTTTAGAGTGTAAATTTGATTATAAAGGTTATCCATGTGTAGTTCTGTTTATGCCATTGGGATATAGATGTGGATATGTTGGCACAACTGAGAAAGATTCTGATTACTACAGTAAATCAGAAGATGTAATTAATCTTTTTACTACTTGTCCTGTTCGAATTACTTATTCCGAGCCAAAATTGCAAGGAGAATATGATGGGAAAACATGGTGGATTGGTTTCGACCATGGGGGTGGTAACGAAGGAAGAGATTGGGAATCAGCCGAGTATTATTATAGCGAAAGCCCTGATTGGCAAAGACTTATTAAGCCATTAGCAAATATATGTAAAGAATCTGGAATGCAGTTTTCGCCTGCGGTTTCAAAATATGAAATTATTGAAGAATGCAAGACAATTGTAGACCAGATCGTAAAGGAGTGATGCTAGGTGGATTATAAAAAGATTCATCAGGTTAAGGCTATCGAAGCAAGCAATAAGAAAAGACTTTTAAAAGTCAATCCCAAATTGGATAACAAAAGTGGTATTTATTTCTTAACCAGAGTAGATGAAAACGGAATCCCATTTTTTTATATCGGGCAGGCAGTACATCTAATTCAGAGGATGTGTTCGCATCTCACTGGATATCAGCACATCGACTTATCCATAAAGAAAAGAGGGTTCTACAGTGAAGATAATCCTTTTGGATGGAAAATTAATTTCATTCATTATCCGGTAGAACAGCTTGATAAAATGGAGCAGTTCTGGATTCTGGAATATACAAAGCAAGGTTATCAATGCAGATACAACAAGACATCTGGAAGCCAAGGCGAGGGGAAAGAAAAGATTAATGAATTCAAACCAGCTAAAGGCTATAGAGATGGAATCAAGCAAGGAAAAACAACCCTTGCAAGAGAATTAAAGCATATCATTGATACTCACTTGGAAGTTTCAATTAAACCAGAGAAATCAAACAATAAAGTGTCTATAAAGGCACTTGAAAAATTCAACAATCTTCTTGATGAAGAATCTTACAAATGATAAAGCTGCCGGTTCTGGCAGACAAAATCCCAAATAATTACAACTAAATATGAGCACGCCCTCTGGGATTGGAACAGTGAAACTTGTTTCCCGGCATATCACGCTATCCGGTTCCAGAGGTAAAAAGAAAAGAGGTAACTATGGTAAGTAAATATAACACCGAAAGAAAGTATCTCGAGGGACAAGAGAACAGAAAAGAAATTTATCTGTTTCTTATCAGATATTTTACAAAATATGGATACGCACCGTCATTTAAAGAAATTGCCGAAAGCCTTGGCATATCAAAAGCAACTGTGCAACGACATATGAGGCAGCTTGAACTTGATGGATTGATTGCTACTGCACATCCGAATACTCCGCGAGCGTTCCGCCTTGTTGGATATGAATATCAGAAGGTGGAAGAAGTATGAGAATATACGGTGTTTTCGAGAATGAACAGTGGAATGGCGATATGACCGCTGATGATATTTCACAAATGCTGAAAGGATTGGTGAGAGCATGAACAGGGCAGAAAGAAGAAGGCAGCAGAAAGCATCTGAGAAAACACGCTTAAATGCACCGTACAATTTCAGCAATTTCAGTCTGGAACAAATTTCAAAGGTGACAAGTGCAAGAGTTGAGTCTTTAAAACTGTATCTGATGCAACGTGAAGATGAAATGCGCAAGGAAATATCGGAAGAACTGATTTCAGAATCACAAAAAAAGCTTTGGAAAGCAGAGGACTATATCGCAGTTGCAAATGTTCTTATCAGTTTGTTGGCAATTAAGAAAACATGGGGATTTACAAAATCCAATCAGAGATTCTTAGAAAACCTAAACTCTGCCAAAGAACACATTGAAGAAGTCGGAATTGAAAAAGCATACCAAGAAGCAAAAGAAACAATGGGAATTAAACTTGAATTTGATTCCATAAATATAAATAAAGAATTTGGATTTGGAGAAAGCGAGGACTAATCATGACAGAGAATTGCAATGAATGTAGCATCGCGTGGATTCGTGGTGGTGAGTACGCAGAAGTGTCAGCACATAACGGCAGTAAAATGAAAGGAAGAGTCTTGAAGCTTGCAGAACAGCATCCAGAAGATGTGAAGATTCTGGCTACGAACAAAGATGGTTCCATATTTGCTCATGTCCCAGTTAAGTACGTGAAACTACGAGCGCCAAGAGAATTAACAGAAGAGCAGAGAGCGGAACTGGTGGAACGTGGCAAGAATATGTCCAGAAATAAATCAACCGATTGCGAAGAAACGTCAGATTTCGATTCTGACGATGAAGATGAGGAAATGTTCGATGTTTAATGAAAGAATGGGAATTAATGTTGAAAATGGCAAAAGTAGGATTTGCCCTAAATGTGGGAATCGTTTTCATGTTTTCGCAGATTATAACCGGCATTATGGAGGAGATTTATATTGGTGCGAATGCACAGAATGTAAAACCATAACAAAAATACATCACAGTAAGGAAGCTGCAATAGTGGCTTTTAAGGAAGGATTGGTGCACAAAAATGAGCAAAGTGAACATATATGGGCTTAAAGCATATATAAGTAAAACGTTTGATTTGCATGTTGGCAAAAGAATCAAATACGTAGAACGTGGCGGGGAAGAAAAAGAGCATATCTATGAGGTAAAACAACTTTTTCCGCATTGCGTTTTACTGGAAGATATTTTTGATCATACAAGAATTTGTCCTTGTTACAGCAAATTAAGCTTGATGTTAAGAGGGATTGAATAAGAATCTGGTTAAGAAGATGGGAGTATAAAATCATGGAGGACTGCACAATAGCGTGTCAGTTGCTTACATGGGGAAAGTGAGGATGGAAAATGAAAAAAAAATAATTACACTTCATTCTTCAAAACGAAACCAAAGAAAGTAGAGAGATGCATTCGTTGTAGGAAATGTGGTGGAAACATGGAATGGGTTGAATACTATCCACCACAAATTAAATGCCCGAAGTGCGGATATACTGTATATCCAAAACCTTATGAGCCAGATTGTACCAAACTGCAAGAAACATTTGAAGAATATTATGAATTAATTATACGAGAAAGTGAGGACACAAAATGAAATTATTTAAAACAGTAGATGAAAAATTAGCGGAAATTGGATTTACAAAAGTTGAAGAAGATAAATACGGATGTGAGTATGAGAGAAAAGATAAGAAATATGGATATACACAGATTGTATCTATTTTACATAAAAAATCCGGAAGGCACATCTTACAGTCTTATGATCCAGATTTAGGAGATAGCAAAGGAATCGGAAATACTTGTGTTGGCCTCACAGGGTATGAAATGAAATTGTTTATCAAAAAGATGAAACAATTAAAGATGTATTCAGGTAAGGAGGATACAAAATGTTAATCAGAAGTCAGGATAAAAGCCGATTGATCAGTCTTAACAATACACGAGAGCTGCGATTCTGGGAATGTGCACAAGGGTTTAATATAACGGATTGCGTGTGCCCAATTGGTCATTATTCCACCAGAGAAAAAGCCATGAAAGTACTGGATATGATTCAGGAAGCTTATAGTGAATATCAAATCATGTTGAATTTCAGTGTAAGTTATCTTCACGAATTTAAAGAAAAAACAGATGGATTTGCTATCTTTCAGATGCCAGAAGATTCGGAGGTGGAAGAATGAAGTACAGAAAGAAACCAGTTGTAATTGACGCAGTACAGTGGACTGGTACAAATCATCGAGAAATGTTCGATTTTCTGACGGACTATCAGTGTACAGACCAGTACATGTCGGCAGAAGGTAAGAATTTCTATATTGACCATTGGAAGGTCCCGGGCGGATTGGTTATTAAGACACTAGAGGGCGAACATCTGGCAAATATTGGTGATTATATCATCCGCGGTGTACACGGTGAATTTTATCCGTGTAAGCCAGATATATTCAGAAAAACTTACGAGGAGGTGGAAGTATGAGCGATAAACGCAAAATATACGATTACATAAAAAAGACAATAAATCCTTACGGAAGACCTTTCGAGGGAACTGCATATGAGTTCGGGCTTAAGCTCATGGATTTCATCGAAAATATAGATGGTGAGAAAGCAAACGGATGGATTCCAGTCAGCGAGAGATTGCCGGAGAAAAATAAAGATGTAATTACAACTGTTAAATATAGTGGTTTTATGGGAATGTACGGAAGGTGGTTAAAGACAGCATTCATTGATGGCTATGGCGAATGGAATGGAGAATGTATAGGCGGTGAAGTTATTGCATGGATGCCACTACCAGAACCATACAAGGAGGACTAAATGGGATATTGCAAATTAGAGTGTCCAGACGGTGAAACGCAATGTTGTATCTGCTGTGAGAAACAAGACGGTTGCGATAACCGGTGTGATATGATGGATAGCTACGAATATGCAGAAGATTGCGAAGATTATGTTGAGGAGGATGAGCCATGATTACATTCTTATTAGGACTTGCACTTGGAATCATAGTCGGAGTGGTTGGTCTTGCATGTGCAGCGATCATGTACGATAAACACCACCCAGACGATTAGAAAGGAGAACGGTATGCTGACAAGGAATAAGAAACTGAAAGACTACGGTATTCCGGCAGAGGACATTGAAAAACTGAATACGATGCTGAAAGACTTCC
>ERZ791794.123-NODE-123-length-70667-cov-6.375050_pt1 | contig 70667 bp, 86 predicted proteins | sample MGYA00510312_ERZ791794 | MGnify/ENA primary metagenome ERZ791794 (study PRJEB30046, sample SAMN00791977) | human gut metagenome | study: EMG produced TPA metagenomics assembly of the A metagenome-wide association study of gut microbiota in type 2... | reverse complement strand
GGCTGCTAAGCCGCGGTTTGCTGTTTTGGGGTGGCGTATGAAAGTACTTTATTATAATAAGAAAAAATTTTTTGATAATTTAATTATTTTTAGTTTAAATTTCAATGTAAACGTTTACGATAAAAATATTTTTCGAAAATAAAAATGAGGTGTTATTTATGGAAGAAAAGATTTTTGATATAAGCAAATTGGCAGACTCAACATATTTTGCAGATAATCGTCTACCTGCACATAGCGACCATCATTATTATGCTAATGAAGAAGAAATGCTCAATGAAGAAATGTCCATGCGTCAATCTTTAAATGGATTATGGTATTTCTCTTATGCAAAAAATTTAGCATCTCGTATTGAAGGTTTTGAAAAAACAGATTATAACTGTAAAATTTGGGATACAATTCGTGTTCCAGCACATATTCAAATGGAAGGTTACGGCAAACCTCAATATACAAATGTAGCTTATCCTTGGGACGGTCATGAAGAATTAAACGAAGGTGAAATTCCTACAGAAAATAATCCAATCGCATCTTATGTAAAATATTTTACAGTGCCACAAGGCTGGAATGAAGTATTTGTATCTTTCCAGGGTGTAGATAGTGCAATGGCTTTATGGCTCAATGGCAAATTTGTAGGCTATAGTGAAGATAGCTGTACACCATCAGAATTTGATTTAACACCTTATCTCGTTGAAGGCGAAAATAAATTAGCAGTACAGGTTTATCGTTTCAGCTCAGCTAGCTGGCTTGAAGACCAAGATTTCTGGCGCTTTAGTGGTATTTATCGCGATGTATATCTTTATACAAAACCACAAGTTCATGTTGATGACTTATTTATTCATGCAATTCCTTGCAATGATTATAAAGATGGTAAATTATCTGTTGATTTCAAATGGAATAATGAAAATGCTAAAAAATTAGCAGTTAAATTAGTAGATAATGAAGAAAATGTAGTAATTGATACAGTTCAAGAAATTACAGGTGCTACAAGCGTATTTACAGCAGATGTTGAAAACGTAAAACTTTGGAGCGCAGAATATCCAAATCTTTATAAAGCTACTTTCACTGTAAAAGATGAAAATGATAATGTAGTAGAAATCATTCCACAAAACATTGGTTTTAGAGAATTTAAAATGGACGGCAATATCATGAAAATCAATGGTAAACGCATTGTATTTAAAGGTGTTAACCGTCATGAATTCGATTGTTACTATGGTCGTGCTATTCCTGAAAGTAAAATCGCTCATGATTTAGATATTATGAAATTAAATAATATCAATGCTATCAGAACATCTCACTATCCAAATAACAGTAAATTATATGAACTTTGCGATATCTATGGTTTCTATGTAATTGATGAAACAAATATGGAAACACATGGTTCTTGGCAAATTCGTGGAAGCGTACGCTGTGATAAAAACACTGTACCAAATGATCATCCACATTGGCATGGAGCAGTATTGGATAGAGCAAAATCCATGCTTGAACGCGATAAAAACCATGCTAGTATCATTATTTGGTCTTGTGGTAATGAATCTTATGGTGGTAAAAATATCTATGATATGTCTGAGTACTTCCGTAAAGCTGACCCATCTCGCTTAGTTCACTATGAAAGCATTTGCTGGGACCGCGTTAATGAAGCAAGTGGAAAAATGGTATTGTTGGCTATGCCTGATGAACGTCGTTATGATGGCACAAGCGACATGGAAAGCCAGATGTATACAAAAGTAGCACAGATAAAAGAATTCTTATCTAAATATAGAGAAAAACCATTTATTTGCTGTGAATATACTCATTCTATGGGTAACAGTAATGGTGGTATGCATAAATACACTGATTTAACTGATGAAGAACCATTATATCAAGGCGGATTTATTTGGGACTTTGCAGACCAAGCTATTTGGACTAGAGATTTATATGGCAATGATGTAATGAATTATGGTGGCGATTTTGGCGATAGACCATGCGATTATAACTTCTCTGGTAATGGTATCGTATTTGCAGACCATGCACCAACTTCTAAATTACAAGAAGTTAAATTCAATTATCAAAACTTCACACTCGTTCCAAGTGAAACTGGTGTAAAAATCATCAATAAATCTTTATTTACAAATACAAGTGATTATGATTTAATTATTGCTTTAGCTAAAAATGGTAAAAATGTTTGGCAGAAAAAATTAACTGCTGATATCAATGCAGGTCAAACAGGTGAAGTGGCTTATACATTACCTACATTTGGCGCAGGTGAATATGTAGTTACAGCTTCTTTAGTATTGAAACAAGCAACTATTTGGGCAAATTGTGGTCATGAAGTAGCTTTCGGTCAATATGTATTCACAAAAGAAGGCAAAGCAGATAAAAAAGCAGTAGCTCCAATTAAAGTCGTTAAATCTGATTTCAATATTGGCGTAAAAGGCGAAGGCTTCAGCGTTATGTTCTCTGCTGATAGAAAAATGCTTACTTCTTATAAATATAATGGCGTAGAACTCATTGAAGAATTCCCTAAAATGAATTTCTGGAGAGCACCTATCGACAATGATAATGGTTGTGGTATGCCATTTGATACAGCTCAATGGAAATTAGCAAGTATGTACACTAAATGCGTAGATATGCAAGTATCTGAAAATGGTACTGAATCTGCAACTGTAAAATATACTTATGAACTCGCAACAAGACCAGTAGCTCATGTAGTAGTAACTTATACTGTTACAGGTGATGGCGTTGTTAAAGTTGATATGGATTACAAAAAAGTAGAAGGTCTTCCTGCTATTCCTGATTTTGGTATGCTCTTTACACTTCCAGTTGATTATGACCAAATCAAATACTATGGTTTAGGTCCATGTGATAATTATATCGACCGTAAAGAAGGTGGCAAATTAGGCATCTTCACTACTACAACACAAGATGAAATTCAGCCATATTTAGTACCACAAGAATGTGGAAACCATTGTGATGTTCGTTGGTTTGAAGTAACAGATAGACGCGGTAGAGGTGTTAGAATTTCTTCTGCAACTCCATTTGAAGCTTCTGCTCTTCCATATAATCCACATGAAATTGAAAATGCTAGACATCATTATGATTTAGCTAGACCACATCATACAGTAGTTAGAGTTTCTGCTGGTATGTACGGTGTCGGCGGTGATGATTCTTGGGGTGCACCTACTCTTGATGAATATATCACAAAAAATGAAGATAAACACTTCTCCTTTGAATTTAAAGGTATTTAATAAAATCTAAATAAAAAAAGACGATATCTTGATGAAAAATCATCTTGATATCGTCTTTTTCTTTTAGTTAGATTTCTTGATAAATTTGTGGCTATGAGTCGTTATATATACGCCTAAAATAATAAAGATACCACTTAAAATTTTTTGCAGAGTAATCGGTTCATTCAAGGTAAAATATGCAGAAATAATACCTACTACAGGTAATAAATTCAAAAATATAGCAGAATTACTAGCTCCTACTTTTTTAGTGCCTAAATTCCAGCAAATCATAGCAGTTATACCGCCACCTAAAATGATAAATAAGAATGAATAAATACCAAGAGTGGATAATGGCACTATTTGTAAGCCTACACTATAGTGGGCAAATAGTGCTGTCAAAATAGAGCCGAACAATCCAGACCAAGCAGTGGCTGATAATACTGATATTTTTTTGAGTATAGGAATACTAAGTAAAATATATATGACCCAAGCTACTTCACCGATGAAGAAATAAATATCTCCTTTGTTAAAATTCATTTGGGTAAATGTGGAAAGCGTACCTCCACTCAATAGGTATAAGGTACCAAAAAAAGAAATTATTATACCTATTATTTGAATTAAATTTAAGCGTTCATTGAGAAAAATTCTAGCTAAAATAACAGTGATGACAGGAGCTGTGGTACTGATTAATGTCATATTACCAACAGAGGAATATTGTAGTCCTGTGAATTGAATACCATTACTTACTGTAATACCAAAAAAGCCCATTAAACATAAAGTTAATAGACATTTTTTGGGTGGTAAAAAATTTTTTTCATTTGTTATTTTCATGATGATGAATAAGATTATACTGACAATAAGAAATCTAAGAGGAATTATCGTTAAGATATTCATTTCTTGCGTTACTATTTTTATAGTAACAGGTTGAAATCCCCATAGAAGACAAGCGATAATTAGAAAACTATAAGCTTTGTGTTGCATTTTTCACCTAAATTAAATCATATTTGTCCTTTGTTTCTTCTAGTATCATATCGCGTCTTGTTTTTGATTCAACAAAATAATCATGAATGGCTTGGCGGTCTTTTTTGGCAATAGAAGTGATTACTCCGCTTAGTAGTGATTGAAGTTGTGATAGATGTTCGATAATAGGCTCACTGTTAGAGATACATATATCTGCCCACATATCAGCATTAGAGGAAGCAATGCGCGTAGTATCTTTAAATCCACCACCAGCAAGAGTGATGCAAGATTCTAAATCGTTAGGGTTTTTATCTAAAAGATTAACTAGTGCAGCTGCTGTAATATGAGGAATATGACTGATGATAGAAGCACATCTGTCATGTTCTTCTAAAGTTAGAGTTGTAATATTAGCATTAGTTAATTTTATTAGATTGACGATTTTTTCAACTACTTTGGCTGGAGCACCTGTATCTTTGACGATTACATAACATTTATTATTAAATAAATCTTTATGAGCAGCTGTTACACCGCTTTTTTCACGTCCTGTCATAGGATGACCAGCTACATAATAAATATTTTCAGGAAGTAAATCCATGATTTGTTTGGCAATGAAGGATTTTGTACTGCCTGCATCTGTTAAAATTGCACCTGGTTTTAAATGTGGTAATATTTTTTTTACTAAAGGTACAATTTGTAATACAGGAGTGCTGAGGTAAATAATATCAGCACCTTGTACACATTCTATTGGATCTAAAAAACCTTCATCAATTGCCTTTAAAGCTTTTGCTTCATGTAAAGATTTTTCAGTGCGAGTATTACCAGTGATGAAGATATCATCTTGTAATTTATCTTTTAATGCCATACCGAAAGCACCACCGATAAGACCTACACCTAAAATGGCTAAATGTAATTTTGGTGTTTTTTCTGTATTCATAATGTTTTCCCCATCATTTGTGCAATCTGACGAACTTCCTGCATAACAACTGCAAAATTATCTGGTTTAAGTGATTGGTCGCCATCGCTTAGAGCTACTTCAGGATGTGGATGTACTTCAATCATTAAGCCATCAGCACCAGCAGCGATAGCAGCACGAGCCATAGGGCGAACCATTTGCCAACGACCAGTACCATGACTTGGGTCTACGATGATAGGCAAATGAGATAATTCTTTAACAGCAGCTACAGCACTTAAATCTAAAGTATTACGAGTGAATGTTTCATATGTTCTAATACCACGTTCGCAAAGTACGATATTGTAATTACCACCGCTAGCGATGTATTCTGCAGCATTTAACCATTCACTGATTGTAGCACTAAGACCGCGTTTTAAAAGTACAGGTTTATTTGTATGACCGACTTCTTTTAATAATTGGAAGTTTTGCATATTGCGAGCACCGATTTGAAGCATATCAGCGTATTTGCAAATCATATCTAAATCGTTGATATTTACGATTTCAGTTACAACATTAAGACCTACTTCATCAGCTACTTCACGAAGCATTTTTAAACCTTCTTCAGCTAATCCTTGGAAATCATATGGAGAAGTACGAGGTTTAAATGCACCACCGCGTAAAAATTGTGCGCCACAAGCTTTTACAGCTTTAGCAGCTTCAAGTAATTGTTCTTTGCTTTCAACAGCACAAGGGCCAGACATGATAGCGAGATGACCACCACCAATTTTAACACCATTTACATCAATAATGCTATCCTCTTTTTTAAAATCACGGCTTACTAATTTATATTTTTCAGTGATGGAAACAGTTTTTTCTACACCACCGAAACTATTCATTTGTAGTGTAGCAATTTTTTTCTTATCACCAATAACACCTACGATAGTACGAGAAGAACCTTGAGAAAGGTGAAAATTTAAACCTGCATCAGTGATTTTATTTTTTACAGCCTCTAATTCAGCAGTTGTAGCTTCTGGTTTCATAACGATAATCATAATATATATTCCTCCTAAATTCCTAAGTAATTGAGTAGTTTTATTATTTAAAAATAAATGCAAAAAAGCTCGTCCCTAAAATAGGGACGAGCTGTAATTAACCCGTGGTACCACCCTTCTTGCTATTAGCAAGCCACTTTATTCAGATACTAACATACCCTAGCCTATGATAACGGTGGCATTCCGACTAAGCCTACTAAATAAATGTTCAGCCAGTAGCTCACAGGTGTATTTCTATTTGCTATATTATTATGTCACACCAAACCATAACTCTCTGAAAACTTCACAAATATACTTTTCCTGTTCATTGCATTTGTCTTTGTCTAATACTATAAACATAAAATCTTTTTTTGTCAATACTATTTTTATAAAGATAATTTTATGATTGTATAGTTGTAAATAGTATGTTTTTTATTATCTATTCGTGTTTATAATTAAAATAAAAGTCTTCTTTTTTAGATAAATTATTGTTGATTAATTTCAAGATTTTTCTTAAAATGGAAATAAATACTTTTATAATAAGGAGATTTCTATGAAAAATATTATTTTTGATATTGATGGTACTTTGTGGGATTCTACTGATGTAGTAGCTGAAAGTTGGAATGAAGCTATTTGGGAAAAAGCAGGAATTAAAGCAAATTTAGATGGCGATAAATTAAAAAAATTATTCGGTAAAACTATGGATGAAATTGGCAGACTTATGTTGCCTACTTTAGATGATGAAAAACGTGCTGAAGTTTGTCAGGCTTGTTATGATTATGAAGATGCTTATTTAGAAAAACATTCAGGCGTTTTTTATGATGGTGTTATTGATACTTTAAACGAATTAGCAAAAGATTATAATTTATATGTCGTAAGTAATTGTCAGGTAGGCTATATCGAAACAACTTTGAGATATGCAAATATGACAGATAAAGTAAAAGATCATTTATGTTATGGTGATACAGGCTTGCATAAGGGCGAAACTATTAAATTATTGATGAAAAAAAATAATATAGATGAAGCTATTTATGTAGGAGATACACAAGGCGATTTTGAAGCTTGTGAAATAGCAAATATTCCTATGATTTTTGCAAGTTATGGCTTTGGCAAAGTAGAAAATCCAGCTTATACAATCAATGATATTAAAGAATTACCATCATTAATGGCAAAAATAAATACAAAATAAAATAAACCCCTAGTAAATTTTATTACTAGGGGTAATTTTTATATTAAGCTCTTTTTTGAAGATTTTCTTTTAATAATTTATCACCAGCGATACCAGGACGAGTCATTTCACTTGGAGATAAGATAATATCTAATTCTTCTTCAGTTAATAGATTTTTACTTAAGATGATTTCACGTACAGGTTTATTAGTTTGATAAGCTTCTTTAGCGATCATAGAAGCATTTTCATAGCCAATATGAGGAAGTAATGCTGTGATTGTACCAACACTATGGTTGAGCCAAGTATAGCATTGTTCTTTATTAGCTTCTAAATCGATTAAGAGATTATCAACAAAAGTATTAACAGCATTTGTCATATATTTTAAGGAATTAAAGATGTTAAATGCAATTACAGGTTCCATAACATTTAATTCAAATTGACCATTTTCAACAGCAAGGCAGATAGCAGTATCATTGCCAATGATCTGGTAGCAAGTCTGATTTAAAACTTCAGCGATAACAGGATTTACTTTTCCTGGCATGATGGAAGAACCTGGTTGACGAGCTGGTAATTTTAATTCATTTAAACCGCAACGAGGGCCAGAAGCCATTAAACGGAAATCATTTGCCATTTTTATGAGCATAAGTGCAGTATTTTTTAAAGCAGAAGACATATCAGCAAATCCATCTGTATTATTAGTAGCATCAATTAAATTTTCAGCTACATGGAAATCTTCTTCAGCTAATACAGATAAAATTTTAGCAACTTCAGGAATGTAATTAGGTTCAGCATTTAATCCAGTGCCGATAGCTGTTCCGCCCATGTTGATATAGTGTAAATTGATTAAAGCATGTTCAATGCGACGTAAACCGCGATTTACACCGGAAGCATAAGCAGACATTTCCTGCCCTAAAGTAATAGGTACAGCATCTTGAAGATGTGTTCTACCCATTTTGAGAACATCTTTAAATTCTTGAGCTTTGTGTTCTAATTCCCAAGATAAACGTTTTAAAGCAATTTTTAATTTACGAGATTTTAAAATAATACATAATTTTATAGCTGTAGGGAATGCATCATTTGTAGATTGAGCCATATTAGCATGATTATTTGGAGAAATAATATCATAGCGTCCTTTTTTCTCTCCAATAATTTCTAAAGCACGATTACAAAGTACTTCATTCATATTCATATTGATGGAAGTACCAGCACCACCTTGGATAGGGTCAACAATAAAATTATCATGTAATTTTCCATCAATAATTTCATCAGCAGCTGCTATTAAAGCTTTTGCAATTTTACTGTCAAGACGAGCTGTTTTTAAATTTGCCATAGCTGCAGCTTTTTTTACCATAGCAAGTGCAATGATAAAATCGGAATCTAGTTTTTGTCCAGTGATATTAAAATTATGAGAACCTCTAAGACTTTGTACACCATAATAAGCATTATCAGGAACTTCAAGTTCACCTAAAAAATCATGTTCTATACGCATTTAAATCGCCTCCGCGAAAATTTATCTTCTCTATATGCATATTGTATCATGTATACAATGTACATGTAAAGATAAAAATAAATTTTCTTAAAATTATTTTTAATAAGTAGTTATAAACTACTTATTTACTTTTTTATTATTAATTAAGGTATGATTAAATCTTTAATTACAAAGAAATATAGAGGAAATATTATGAGTAAGAAGATGATTGTTGTGGAAAGAAATGAAGAGATAGCGATGTTTACATTTAATTTATATATGCTACAAGCAAGTACAGCATTGATTGCAGTTGGAGCAGAAAAGGCGATAATCATACTGCCAATTAAAATAGGGTCGTTGAAAAGATAAATCACAACAAAATAGGCGATTAAAGGAAGTACAACGAATTTTACTACAATGATATCGCTTGTTTTACGTAAAAAATATTTGGCTTTATCAAATCTAGTGATATAACCAACAGGAAATAGACCTGCCCAAGCACCTATATGTACTAAATAATTAAAAATATCATAACCAATTTGTGGTGTAGGGATATTTTTTAAAGCTAAACAAAAACCGATAATCATTGCTAAAACTGGTAATTGATTGAGATTGAATAATAATTTGCGAATACTGATTTGATTTTTTTGATGATGTCTACGGCTAGCTTTTGAGTGATAATAATTAGCTAAAGGAAAGCATACGCTTAATGTAAATAAAGTTTGGAACATGGCTACAATTTGAAGATAAGCAAAGCCTTGAATACCATAAACTATAAAAGCACATAGACCAGATAAAGTACCAATATTAGATAGCATAGATGCCATCATATAAGCACCGCGGTCATTTAGATTTTTATAACTAGAAGCAAATGTATATTTGGCAATCAATCCAGGAATAATGCAGGCCAAAAAACCAAATAAAGGAAGCCATAATAAATCTGTGCTTATTTTTAAAGTCCAAAAGCTTAAAAAAGATAAGATGGAAACGACTAATCGAATATTGATTTTTATAAGTTTATTACAAAAATCTTGTGTGATTACTTGATAGCGATAACATAAATAACCAGCAACAAGTGGAGCAATTAAATCTGTAAATACAAATAGAAAGCGAAGTTGAGCCTCGTCCAAAATAAAATCCTCCTTAGAAAAAGAGACCAGATATTATCTGGTCTCTATAAAAAATTAATATTCATAATCATAAATATTGTTTTCTGCAGAAATATCATTATTTGAAGATGAAGTATTTGTATTATAATCTGTACTACTGGAAGAAGAATTGTTTTCTGTAGTTGTAGATGGAGAAGTATTAACATCTGAATTAGATGAAGTATCTGTTGAGTTAGAGTTGGATTCTTCTTCAGTAATTGGCGGTGTATTTACTTTGAAATTATCATCTAAACTTGTTTGAATAGCATAGATATTAGTTGGTGTTTTAGTTTGAATATAGGATTCTGTACCTGTAGGTAAGTCGATATCTTTACCATTGACGAAAATTCCGCCGACAATACCTATTGGTCCTAAAAGAGCAATACCTGCTATACTTGCACCAGCAGCCATAGCTAAGTTTTCAATTTCTTTTTTTGCTTTATCACCTAAAGTTGTTTGGATGTATGTTCCATCAAATGCTTGAATTTGTTGGAAGTCTACATCAATTTCACCATTGCGACCGAAGTTTCTAGCACTTTTTACTTTAGTAACAACACCTTCACCAGGAGCACCTGCTGCAATGATTAATTGACCATTATAAATAACATCTTCAGATGCTTGGAATGTTACTTTATCACCAACTTTAGAAGTTTCTGTATTGAGTGGTGTAACTAATTTTATTTTAACTAATGTATCTACAGGAATAGTAGTGGCTACAAGTGGTGTTTTAGTATCTGAATTGCCATAAGCAAGCATAGCCAAATCATTCATGCGTTTTTGTAATGTGCCAGTTATTGGTTTACCATAGATTTGAGTTTCTAATGTAGTTAATCTATCAGTAATAGATTTTATGGAAACATGGCGACTTAAAAACCATTCAATACCATTCATTTGAGTGATAGCAGAAGGACGAACGCTATTATCAAACATAGTGGAATATAATGTATTTATACGGTCGCTAAGCGCTGTTTTAGAACTAGATGTTTTACCATAAAAATCTGTTTCTAGGCGACTAATTCTATCTAATAGGGCACCTGTTTGCTCTTGTCCATATACAGATTGCTCAACTAATAATAATTTTGATTGGAGATTAGTAGAGTCTAAAACGCCATAATTATAAGATGGAGGCTGAGCTGTATTAGTACTATTTAAACTGCCAGCTAAAGCAGGAGTTCCAGATGTAAATAGTAAAGAAATACATAATCCTGTAGAAATAGCTTTTTTTAAGGACATACAAACCCTTCTTTCTAATGTTTATTTTAAATTTTACTGAGCTGCATTTGACGATTGACAAAATATACTGGTTGTAAATTTAATTTATCAAGTAATGCATAAGCTTCTTTAAAGGCAAAGCCTATATTTTCTGGTTTATGTGCATCAGAGCCTATACTTACATATTTACCACCAAGCATAGCATAGTGTTCATATAATTTTAATAAAATAGATATATTATTAGAGTTATCAAAACGTCTAGTATTTAGTTCAGGCACAATACCTTTGTCAATGATTGTCTGCCAAAGAGTATCAATAGTGTCATGGAATTCTTCATAGCAAATATCTTTTTTTGCATATGGAGCATAACGACAAATATAATCTACATGACCTAGTATATTAGCAAAATCATGTTGTTTGATTAATTTTATCATTGTGTTTAAATAGTTTAGATATACAGTATGCTTATTTTCAGTATAACAGGATTCATAAAATAAATCTTTACCATCTAATAAATGCAATGAGCAAATAACTTGGTCAAAAGGAGCACTTTCGACAAATTTTTTACTTTGAATGAGAGTATGTTCTTGCATACCAACTTCTACACCTAAATAGAGTGTTTTTGATTGGTAGCTAGAATATTCTTGAAAATATTGTTGGGGGTTAAACTCATAGATATCATCACCAGGAAAATCATAATCTAAATGTTCTGTGAGTACTAAGCCTATATTTTGTTGTTTAGCACTTAAGATGGCATTTTCGATAGACATTTTAGAGTCAGCAGAAAATTTTGTATGCAGATGAGTATCAAAAAGCATAAAAATCACCCTTTATAATTTATTATTTTTGAATAGCTTCACTTAAAGCTCTAGATAATTGATCAGGGCAAGAAGTAGGACGCATACCACAATGTATACCTTGACATTTATCAATGACATTTTGAGCAGATTGACCTTCAATTAATTTGCTGATACCTTGAAGATTTCCGTTACAACCACCGATGAATTCTACATCATGAATGATATTGTTTTCATCAAGGCTGAAATTTATAAGTTTTGAACAAGTACCAGAAGTTGTATAAGAAAATTTTTTCATAGAAAATCACAATCCTTTATTTTATAGTATATATATTGTTTATTATTATTTGTACTATTATAAAATGACAATTCGTTGTTTGTAAATAATTTCTTGATATTTAGACATAAATAAGGCAAAATATACTAAGTATAAATAAATTTGTGAGCGATTTTATATATAGAGGTGTAAATATTAATGAAAGTTGCAATGATAGGAACAGGTTATGTAGGACTTGTTACAGGAACTTGTTTTGCCGCTACAGGAAATAATGTTGTTTGTGTTGATGTGGCAGAGCAAAAAATTGAAAATTTGAAAAAGGGAATAATTCCTATATATGAGCCAGGTCTAGAACAAATGGTAAAATCAGCTCAACAGCGAGGCAATTTGAAATTCACAACTGATATAAAAGAAGCTTTAAAAGAAAGTGATATTTGTTTTATCGCAGTGGGAACACCTATGGGCGAAGATGGCAGTGCTGATTTACAATATGTGATGAATGCAGCACGTGAAATCGGTCAATATATGATTCATGATATGTATATCGTGGATAAATCAACAGTACCAGTGGGAACTGGAGATAAAGTAAAAGCTGTAATTCAAGAAGAATTAGATAAACGCGGTAGTGATTTAAAATTTGATGTTATATCTAATCCTGAATTTTTAAAAGAAGGCAATGCTTGCCAAGATTTTATGCACCCAGATAGAGTGGTTATTGGCTCTGAAAATGCAAAATCAATAGAAATTATGCAAGAATTATATGAACCATTTATTCGTTCTAGTGAATTTTTCGTAACTATGGATATTAAAAGTGCAGAACTCACAAAATACGCTGCAAATGCTATGCTTGCTACTAAGATTTCTTTTATCAATGAAATTGCTAATATCAGTGAACGCGTAGGAGCTGATATCAATAAAGTAAGACGTGGCATCGCAAGTGATTCTCGCATTGGGTATAGTTTCTTAAATCCAGGTTGTGGTTATGGTGGAAGTTGCTTCCCTAAAGATGTAAAAGCTTTGATTAAAACAAGTAAAGAACATGATTATGAACCAGAATTATTATCATCTGTAGAAAATGTAAATTCTCGTCAAAAGATGGTATTAGTGCATAGTATCACAGAAGTCTTAGGTGAAGATTTAAGTGATAAAAAAATTGCAATCTGGGGATTAGCGTTTAAACCTGGAACAGATGATATGCGAGAAGCTCCATCAATCAGATTGATTGAAGAATTGAAACAACGTGGAGCAAAAGTACAAGCATATGACCCTCAAGCTATGAATATGGCAAAATCTTTTTATCTTAAAGATGTAGAAGTAGAGTATATCAATAATAAATATGATGCTCTAAATGATGTGGATGCTTTAGTGATTGTTACTGAATGGAAAGAATTCCAAAGTCCAGATTTCATGGAAATTACTGCAAGAATGAAGGGCAATGATATTTTTGATGGACGAAATATTTATAAAGCAAAAACAGTAAAAAGTCATGGCTTAAATTATTATCAAATTGGTGTACGAAAATAAATATTATGTTAAAATAAAGTAGCTACTAAATTGATAATTTAGTAGCTACAATATTTTTATTTAACTGTATTGATAATAAGAGCTGTGAATTCTAGATTTTCAGAAGAAGATGTGTTTTCTATGCCATGACCTTCTCCATCTGGACAGAAGACAACATCACCAGCTTTAACTTCAATAATATTTCCGTTATCACTGTAAAGACCACTGCCTTTAGTGATATAATAAGCTTCGCCGTTACCGTGATGTTCATGATAGCCTAAAGAACAATTTGGCTCTAAAGTAACATGAGCGAACATACCGCATTGTTCTTTTAATTCGTTTTTAGTGAGTAAATGTTCAATAATGATATGACCTTTACCACCATTTGCTTTTTCTTTGCGGACAATTTCATGTTCTGTGAAAATCATAGTAAAACCCTCCAAAAATAAAATATTATTTATTAATATTTTATCATAGATTAAAAAAATTTGTGACAATTTATTAGAAAAGAAAGGAATTTTATGATTGAGTTTTTAAAATTTGGTGCTAGTTGGGTATTACCGCCAGGTATATTTTTTGTTTTATTTTTATTTATAGCTTATTGTTGTAAAAAAAGAAAACAAACAAGACTAGCAATAGCTATTACATTTGTTACATTTATTTTTTATTTAGCATCAACTTCTTATGTAGCAAGTATGTTAATTGGTAGATTAGAAGATGCTTATGACCCACCAAAACATTTACCTAATGCAGATGTAATTATTGTTTTAGGTGGTGGAGCTACAGGCGATACACCAGATGTTACTGGAACAGGGACTTTATGTAGTATACCAGCAAATCGATTACTTACAGCTGTTCGCTTACAGAAGAAATTAGGTATACCAATTATTGTATCTGGTGGACAAATTTATGAAGATAGTGGTAGAGAAGCAGATATTGCCAGACGCATTTTGAAAGAACTCGGTGTATCTGAAGATATGATTTTATTAGAAAATCGTAGCTTAAATACAACACAAAATGCAGAGTATAGTACTAATATTTTAAAATCAAGAAAGTATAAACAGCCTTTACTGGTAACATCAGCTTTTCATATGGAAAGAGCAGTTGTTAATTTTAATAAATTAGGTGTAGATGTAATACCATATCCTTGCGATTATATGGTGAATAAAGAAAAAGTTTTTCACTATAATCGATTAGCGCCATCATCGCAGGCTTTAGAATTTACAGCAATTTATCTGCAAGAAAATTTACGAACTTTTGTAACTAAATATATAGAATAGATAGTTATAATCCATTTGAAATTTTTCAAATGGATTGATACATAAGGACGGTGATATTATGGTAAAAGATTTAACTACAGGTAGCCCTGCCAAATTAATTTTGATGTTTACTTTGCCACTTATTGTAGGTAATGTATTTCAACAATTATATTTATTAAGTGATACTTTAATTGTAGGTCGTTTACTCGGTGTAAGTGCATTAGCAGCTGTAGGTTGTAGTGGCTGTTTGATGTTCTTTATGATTGGATTTGTAATAGGTTTTACAGCTGGATTATCTATTTGTACAGGACAGCGTTTCGGGGCAAAAGATGAAGAAGGAATGAAAAAAAGTGCAGCCGCTTGTGTAGTTTTGAGTGCTATTACAACTGTTATTGTAACTATTTTTGGCGTGATAATGGTTCGCCCTGCACTTATTTTTTTACAGACACCACCAGAAGTATTGGATATGGCATGTACTTTTTTAACTGTAATTTTTTTAGGAATTGTAGCTACAATGATGTTTAATATGTCTTCTAATTTAATTCGTGCTTTAGGAGATAGTAAAACACCACTTTATTTTTTAATCTTAGGTTGTGTATTAAACATCATTTTAGAAGTAGTTTTTATTGGTGTATTTAACTGGGGTATTCAAGGTGCAGGTTTTGCAACTGTATTAGCACAATTAATCAATGGCGGTTGTTGTGTATATTATATTAAAAAGAAAATACCTCTACTACATTTTGAATTAAAAGATTTAAAGATTTCTAGAGAAATAGCTATACAGCATTTAAAAGTAGCTCTTCCTATGGGATTTCAAGCTTCTATCATCGCTATCGGTGCTATTATTTTGCAAGTTCCTTTGAATAATTTAGGTGAAGTCGCCGTAGCAGCATATGCAGCAGCTCAAAAAATAGATATGATAGCTGTTATGCCACTTATGTCCTTTGGCATGGCAATGGCAGCTTATACAGCTCAAAATTATGGTGCAGGTCGCATGGACAGAATAAAGACTGGCGTTAATAAATGTATTTTAATGTCAGGTGGTTTTAGTATTTTAGCAGGAATGATAAATATTTGTTTAGGTCCAATCTTGATTAGATTATTTGTGGGTGATGGGCAAGAACAAGTAGTGGAATATGGTCATATTTATTTGATTGTAAATGGTTCATGCTATTTAATTTTATCTTTATTATTTATTTATCGTTATACATTGCAAGGTTTGGGACAAAGCATTATTCCTACTTTTGCAGGTATCATGGAATTGGTGATGAGAGCAGCGGCTGGTCTGTTTTTAGTTGATGCATTTGGTTATATCGGTGCATGTTGGGCAAATCCTATGGCATGGATTGGTTCATGTGTGCCACTTATGATAGCTTTTTATATTACAAGAAAGTCTTTGTTGAAAAAGTATTATGAACACAAATTATCAGTTTGATTTGCATAAGAAAAAGTTTTCTTATATTTATATAAATTGAAAAGAAAATAAAAATAGATTGCTAATTTTGATGAATAATAATATTATATTTATAGATTTATAAATTTATTGAGGTGAAAAATATGGAATTAAAATCATCAGCATTTAAAGCATATGATATTCGTGGAAAATTCCCAGAAGAAGTTAATGAAGAATTAGCTTATAGAATTGGTCGTGTATTTCCAACATTATTTAATGCTAAAAGAGTTGCAGTAGGTCATGACATCAGACTTTCTGGTCCAGATATTCAAAAAGCTTTAGAACTCGGTCTTACTGAAATGGGTTGTGAAGTTGTAGATATCGGTCAGTGTGGTACTGAAATGATTTATTTTGCAACAGCTCATCTTGGTTTAGATGGTGGTATCATGATTACTGCTAGTCATAATCCAAAAGAATACAATGGTTTAAAATTAGTTCGTAAAGAAGCTCGTCCTATCAGTGGCGATACTGGTCTTAAAGATATTGAAGCTAAAGTTATGGCTGGTGAACTTGGTACACCAGCAGAAGTACCTGCAAAAGTTATCGAAGTTGATATTATGAAAGATTATATCGACCATTTATTAACTTATGTAGATATGAGTGCTTTAAAACCATTAAAAATTGTTGTAAACTCTGGTAATGGTGCAGCTGGTCCAGCTATTGATGAACTCGAAAAACGCTTACCATTTAACTTTATAAAAGTAAATAACAATCCAGATGGTACATTCCCTAATGGCGTACCAAATCCATTATTAATGGAAAACCGCGAAGCTACTGCAAAAGTTGTTCGTGAAGAAAAAGCAGATTTAGGTGTTGCTTTTGATGGTGACTTTGACCGTTGCTTTATTTTTGATGAAAATGGCGACATGATTGAAGGTTACTATATCGTTGGTTTCTTAGCAAAAGCATTTTTAAATAAAAATCCTGGTGCTAAAATTATCTATGACCCACGCCTCACTTGGAATACAATTGAACTTGTTGAAGAAGCTGGCGGTGTACCTGTTATGTGTAAGAGCGGTCATGCATTTATTAAAGATTGCATGCGTAAAGAAGATGCTGTTTATGGCGGCGAAATGTCTGCACATAACTATTTCAAAGATTTCTCCTTCTGCGATAGCGGTATGATTACATGGCTTTTAGTTGCTGAATTATTATGTCAGGCTGAAGGTAAAATGTCTGAAATGCTCAAAGAACGCATGGAACGTTATCCAATCAGCGGTGAAATCAACAGCACAGTAGCAGATGCAAAAGCTGTTATGGCTGCAATTGAAGAAAAATATGGTTCTACTGGCGAAGTTTGCAAAATGGACGGTTTCAGTGTAGATTATCCTGAATGGAGATTCAATGTTCGTATTTCCAACACTGAACCAGTTGTTCGTCTTAATGTAGAAACTCGTGGCGATAAAAAACTTCTTGAAGAAAAAACAGCAGAAGTTTTAGCAGTTATTCGTGGCTAATAAATATATAAAGTATATTTGATATTTATAAGTGCATAATTAATCGTCAATAAAAACTAAATATGATATAATAGGACTATTCAAATATATTTTTTTTGATATTTTGGATAGTTCTATTTTATGATAGGCTATATGTTTTAGTTAAGGGGGAAATAAAAACATGAGTATCAAATTGAAATCTGGCTTTACTTTTGACTATGATAACTTATTTGGCGAAGGTAAAGTAACTAAAGCTGATATTGAAGCTTTTGGTGAAAAATTAAAAGAAGCTCATAAAGCAATGAATGTAATGCGTGAAACAGGCGTAATCAAAGGTCATTTATCTAAAGATGGTGAACCTGAAAAAGTATTATTCAGCCAGTGCCCATATATTCAAGAAGGACCTTTGAATTCTCCTGAATCTATGAAACGTCTTCAAGATTTACGTGAATCTGTAAGAAATCGTGTAGATGCAGTTGTTTCTTTAGGTATCGGTGGTTCTTATCTTGGTAACAAAGTGTTATTCGATATTCAATGTGGTGAATTCTGGAATAGCAAATCCACTGAAGAAAGAAATGGTTATCCAAAATTCTATTTCAGCGGTAACAATATTGACCCACGTCGTACAAAAGATTTAATTGATAATCTTGAAGATTGTGCAGAAATTACAAAAACTCATTACAAACGCAACTATAAAGTAATGCTCATCGTAATTTCTAAATCTGGTGGAACACTCGACACTATGTCTAACTTCATGGTAGTTTATGATGCATTGAAGAAAAATCCACAGATTGAAGTAGAAGTTGTAGCAGTAACTGATCCTAACCTTGAAAAACCAACATTATTAAAACAGATGGCTATTGACCATAACTGGCCACAATTCTCTGTACCAGACGGAGTTGGCGGACGTTTCACTGTATTTACAGATGTAGGTCTTACAACAGCTGCTTGCATTGGCTTTGATATTGATGAATTCTTACGCGGTGCAAGAGATATGGACGAAGCTTGTAAATCTGACAATGTTTGGGAAAACCCAGCAATGTTAAATGCTGCTTTAAAATACATCGCTTCTGAAAAATATGGTCGTCATATTGAAGTTATGATGCCATATGGCGATTATCTTGAATCCTTATCCATGTGGTACATTCAGTTATTAGCTGAATCCTTAGGAAAACAGTTCGACAAAGAAGGCAATGAAGTATGCTATGGTCGTACTCCAGTTGTTGCTCTTGGTACACGTGATATGCACTCTCAGACTCAACAACATCAAGAAGGTATGCTTGATAAAGTTGTTCAGTTCATTCGTGTAGAAAAATGGGAAAATGATTTAGTAATTCCTAACGTATTCCCAGAAGTTAAAAAACTTGCTGATATCTCTGGCGTAACAATGGGTGACGCTTTAGAAGTTGCTCGTCAGTCCAATGCTGATGCTCTTGCTTCTAACAAACGTTTCAATGCATTATTCAGCTTACCTGAAATGAATGCTTATCATTTAGGTGAACTCTTATACATGCTTGCTATGTCCGTTGCTTACGAAGGTGAATTTGCAAATGTTGACGCATTTGACCAACCAGGTGTAGAAGCTTACAAACGCATAATGGGACCTAAACTTCAAGAATTAAAAGCTAAACAATAATTTTTAATTTTTGCAGTTGATTTTAGAAAGAGGATACATTTGTATCCTCTTTTTGTCATTTTTAAAGAGGTTTATTATGGTGAAATATAAAGAATTTATACGAGAAAAACTTCAAAAATTGAATAATTTACCAAAGAAATGGCAACAGATAATAATATGTATATTAGTAATAATAGTAGCTATTATTTATTGTTTTAGTGGTGAAGAAAAAACAAAAATAGCTGTAAGTGAAAAAGTAGAAAATAAAAATACGATTATTTCAGCAAATGGTGAAGATGAGGAAAAAAATAGTAAGATGATTTATAATATGGATAAAGATATATCGACAATAAAAAATCCTTTTTCATTTGAACATGAAGAAAAATCAGATAGTAAAATAATGACAACTGAAGAAAAACAAAAAGATAAAGTAAATACAAATAATGAAAATATAGAAATAAAAACACAGCAACAGCAGATATCAACGATAAATAAAAATGAAAAGAAGGTAAAAAAATCAATAGAAAATGAGCAAAATGTATATAAATTAAAAGCTATTTTGGATTTTAATCAAGAGAAAGTAGCTTTATTTAGCATAAATGACAAAATATATAGAGTGCGACAAGGTGATATGGTAAATGATATAAAAATTTTAGCGATTGGACAAAATAATTTAATTTTGCAAGAAAGCACAGGAAAAGAAATAAAATGCCCTTTAACTTAAAGCTAAAGAGTTTAGTGTAATAGCTTAGGAGTTAATGATGAAAAACTTAATTAAAAAATATTTGATACTATTAATAGTAATTTTAGGGATAATTTGTAGCAATATAATATCTGCAAGTGCTAATGAATTAGAAGCAGTAGATGTAGATATTAGAAATTTACTTACAAGTATAGCTTTAGCAAATAATTTAAATATAGTAATAAGTGATGAAGTACAAGGAAATGTATCTGTAAAATTGAGTAATATAAATGCTCAAGATATGATAAAGATTATCGCGGAAAATAATAATTATACGTATCAATTTAAAGATAATGTCATTTATATAAGTAAGGGAGATAAAGATATAAATTTATATACAGTGCAGATAAATTATTTAGAATTAGATAAAATAGCACAAACTATAAATCTGATGTTAACAGGCAATTTGACTGATAAAATAGATGATAAAGATAAAAAAACAGCTATAAATAATAAAGTGATGATTGATGAAAGCGAAAATACAATAAGTTTTTATGGAACTTTGAAACAATATGAACAGATAAAAAATTTTTTACAAGAACAAGACAAACCGCAAAAACAAGTTTCATTAGAAGCAAAAGTAACGGCTATTCAAAAAGATGCTGCTAAAGATTTAGGTGTGAGCTGGGAATGGTCTAAACTTCCCCAATCACCAGAGCATGAAATAACTTATGATACAGTAAAGCATACAGTAATAAATGAAGATGGTTCAAAAGAAGAAATAACAGATTATTTACCTGTAGATGAAGTAACACGTAAATGGAATGATGATGAAAATATTCCTGGGGTAATTCGTTTTGGCAAAGGTGTAGACGGCTATCCTTATGAATTTTATTATGCTGCTAAGATTGATGCTTTGATAAGTGATGGTAAAGCTAATATTTTAGCACGTCCAAATATCACTACAATACAAGGAAAAGAAGCTGTTATAAATATAGGCAGTGAAGTTCCTGTGCCTACTGTATCAACAACAAATTCAACAACTACAACTTCGATAAAATATCGTGAAGCTGGTATTATTTTAAAATGTACACCAAGAGTAAATGAAGATGGCATAATCACAGTAAAAGTACATACAGAGGTAAGTTCACCAATGTATGTAGAAGATATGAAAGCATATCGTTTCCAAAAGCGTTCAGCAGATACCATAGTTCGCCTAAAAGATGGTCAAACTATGGTAATTGGCGGTTTGATTGGTAGTGATGAAGCAAAACAAATGAGTAAAATTCCTTTTTTAGGAGATATTCCAATATTAGGCAATTTATTTAAACATATACAAAAGAGTAAAAGTGATACAGAAGTTATGATTTTTTTGACAGCACATGAAGTAGATGATTGAATGAAAATTTTTTATGAATAGAGGATAGATAAGAAAGTAAAGCGAGTTTATAGCTTTTATGATATAATATTTGCTTAGTAATAGCTTATATTTGATAAAATTTTTATAAGTATTGGAGATGAATATATGCTTAATTTAGAAAAATCTTCTCAAGCTTTTGCGCAGGCTAAAGAAGTTATGCCAGGTGGGGTAAATAGCCCTGTACGCTCTTTTGCTAGAGTGAAATGTGATCCACCTTTTATAGCTAAGGCTAGTGGCAGTAAAATTTATGATATTGATGGTAATGAATATATTGATTATGTAGGTTCTTGGGGTCCAATGATAGTTGGTCATGCTCATCCAAATGTAGTGAAAGCAATTCAAGAAGCAACAACTCGTGGTACAAGTTACGGCGCCCCTACATTATTAGAAACACAACTTGCTAAAAAAGTAATAGAATTAATGCCTTCTATTGAAAAAATTCGCATGGTAAATTCAGGTACAGAAGCTACAATGAGCGCTCTTCGTGTAGCTCGTGGTTATACTGGTCGTGATAAAATTGTAAAATTCATCGGCTGTTATCATGGTCATGCTGATAGCTTACTTGTAAAAGCTGGTTCTGGTGCAGCTACTTTTGGTCAACCAGATAGCCCAGGTGTAACAAAAGGAACAGCTAAAGATACAATTACAGTTCCATATAATGATATCGAAGCTTTTGTTAATTTGATGAATGAACAAGGCGATGAAATTGCAGCTGTAATCGTTGAACCAGTTGCAGGTAATATGGGTCTTGTACTTCCAAAACAAGGCTTTTTATCTACACTTCGCAAAGAAACAGAAAAACATGGCACTGTACTCATCTTTGATGAAGTAATGTGCGGCTTTAGAGTAGCATTAAATGGTGCTCAAGCAGCTTATGGAATTAGACCTGATTTGACTTGCTTAGGTAAAATTATAGGTGGCGGTCTTCCTGTAGCAGCTTATGGTGGTAAACGTGAAATCATGGATTGTGTATCACCAAAAGGCCCAGTTTATCAGGCTGGTACATTGAGTGGAAATCCACTTGCTATGACTGCTGGTATTGCTACACTTGATATAATTTCTGCTGACCCAGCATGGGGCAAAGCTGATTATACACGTGAATTATCTATTAAAACAAAACATGTTTTACAAGGTTTTGCCAAAGCAGCTAAAGATGCAGGTGTAAAAGTACAACTTCATCAAGCAGGTTCAATGTTTGGTGTATTTTTCAATGAAAATGATGTATATGACTATGCTACATCTGAAAGCTCTGATCAAGAAGCTTTTGGCGTATGGTTCATGTCTATGCTTGAACAGGGAATATATCTTGCTCCATCTCAATTTGAAACATTGTTCATGTCTGGCGCTCATAGTGATGATGATATTGTAAAAACTATTGATGCTGCAGAAGTTGCAATGAAAAAAGTAGCAGAATTTCTTAATAATAAATAATAAAAAACTAAAAAATATATAGCAAAATCTAAAATCCTTAGTATAATAAAACAGTATACTAAGGATTTTTTGATTTTTATAAGAGGACGTTATAATTGATTTTAATAGATAAATTTAAATTAAATTTGAAAAAAATATATAATGGTTTTAAAAATATAATATTAAACCCTGCAAAAATAATAGATTTATGTTGGCAAAAAATATTTAAAGTCATAGAACAAGAATTTTTCTTTATTAGTTTAATGATGATATTCAATTTTATGCCATATTTATACTTGTTTTGTTTATATAATCAATATGAAAATGCCATAGGCGGTTTATTTAAGCCTTTTAGCGTGATTATTTTCATGGGATTAATTATAAATTTTCTACATGGTAAATTGAAAAAATGCTTGAAGTATTTTATTTTAAGTATAAGTATGATTTTATCTTTGATGGAATTATTTATAATTAGTAAATATTATACTTTTACTACAGCAGGGATAATAAGTGTAATCATTGGTACAAATCTTCATGAAACGATAGAATTTATCACTATGTATTTTTCCTGGAGCTATTTGATTTTTATAATTGCTTTAGCTTTAATCATTTATTTATTAAATTATATAAGTAGAAAAGTAAAATTAAATAATAAATTAGTTATTTTATTTTTACCTTATTTTTGTTTATATAGTTTATTTTATGTAATCATACCTGGGAAAAATCTCACAGAATGTTTGACTTTTACAAGGCTTATGGCACCTGTAGAGCAAGCTGTAGAAGATGCGATAGCTTTTCGTGAAATTTATACAAATATGCAAAATAATGTGCAGATAGTGGATAAGGGCAGAGATATACCAAATATTGTATTTATTTTAGGTGAGTCAACATCAAAAGGTCATATGAGTTTATATGGTTATCCATTAGAAACAACGCCAAAGATGGATAAGATGGCTAAAAGTAATGAGCTCTATGTTTTTAAAGATGTAATCAGTCCCCATGCTTATACTATCGGTTCACTTCGCGAAGTATTTACTTTTCACAATTATGAAGCCACAAATAAATGGTATGAATGTAATAATTTATTTGATATCATGAAAAAAGCAGGTTATAAAACGTATTGGCTTTCTAATCAAGAGACTTCAGGTCAATGGGCAAATGTGGCACTGGCTTATGCTAATCGTTGTGATTATAAGAAATTTACAGGAATTAGACAATCATATGAGAAATCTTATCGTGCTGATGGTGAGTTATTGCCTTTATTATATGAAGCTATGAATAATGATAGTGATAAAAATTTTTATGTATTGCATTTAATGGGTTGTCATGGTGAATATGAAAATAGATATACACCAGATTTTGCTAAGTTTTCTGATGTAGATGAAATAAAGGGAATAATAAAAACGCAGGAAGCAAAAACGAAAAGAGCACAGTATGATAATGCTATTTTATATAATGATACGATTGTAACTCAAGTTATGGAAGCTTTTAAGGATAAAAATGCTATAGTTATTTATATGCCAGACCATGGTGAGGAAGTTTATGATTTGAAAAATTTCAATGGTCATAGTGATGATAATCCTACTAAATCTATGTTAGAAATACCATTTGTTATTTATACTACAGAGAAATTTAAGCAGAAATATCCTCTAGTAGATGCACAGATTAGAACTTCTGTAGATAAAAAATATATGACAGATGATTTAATTCATACTATTTTAGATATTACAGGGATAAAAACACCAGAATTTCAGGAAACGCGAAGTATTATAAATCCATATTATAATCAAGAGCAAAAGCGAATTTTCTTAGACAAAGATTATGATAATTGGCAATGATATTGAGGCGATTATGTATATAAGAAATTATCAAAAGAATGATTTAAAAAATATTATTTTTTTATTTAGAGAAACTGTGCATAGTGTAAACAGTAAAGATTATACACAAGAACAGGTAAAAATATGGGCACCTGAAAATATTGATGAAAAAAGTTGGCATTTGAGTTTATTAAGCCATTATACATTGGTGGCTATAGATAAAAAAAGATAGTGGGCTTTGTTGATTTAGATGAAAATTATGTAGATAGATTATATGTAGCAAAAGATTATCAGCGACAAAAAATAGCGACTAGATTAATGGATAAAATAGAAAATTATGCTAAAAAACAAGGTCAAATATCTTTGTATAGTCATGTATCTATAACTGCTAAAAAATTTTTTCTAGATAGAGGCTATATCGTAAATAAAGAGCAATATGTTGAAAAACAAAATATTTTGTTTAAAAACTATGTAATGGAGAAATTTTTATAAAAATAAAACGCTTATATTACTAATTATTTGTAGTAATATAAGCGTTTTTTTAACGTTTAAAGAAATGAAAGATAAGCCAAGCTACGACTCCGACACCAAGTAAGGTTAAAAGTGCGGGTAGTGCGACAAAAAAGAAAAAGCCAATGATAGCAATACCGCCGATAGCCATTAAACCTCGAGTGAGCCAGCTAGAAGAGGGTTTTCCTCCAAGATTAATATAACGGACTTTTATGCCACTAGAACGTGGTGAACGATAATATCTATTATTATAAGATTGTTGATATTGTTGTTGATTTTCTTGAGTTGTTTCTTTGCGATAATTATTTTCGTCTTCGATTGTAATACCATCAAAATTATTGATTTCTCGATTACTCATAGTTTGCACATCGTGGATATGATAGCAATTCGGACAGATACCATGTTCATCTAATTCGTGATTACATTTTGTGCAACGCATAATTTTTCTCCTTATATTGTTAAAACTAAAATACATTCATATTTTAAGTATATTAGTCAAAAAGTCAATTGTCAAGGATTTGTCAAAAACTGGAAAATATTTTATTTATCTTTGTTAAATTTAAAATCTATTTGTAAAAAATTTTACATTTTCTTCACATTGTAAGAGAATTATAAATTAATGCTGTCATATTTATTTTAAATTTTACAGAAAAGTCATTGTAACTTTACATTGAGTGAGTATACTAAGTACAACAAATTAATTGCAAGGTATTTTTAGGAGGATTAAGGTATTATGAATTGGAAAAAATTAGCATCTCTTGGCGTTGTCGCAATGATGTCTCTTAGTATTTTAGGTTGTGGTAGTGATACTGCTTCTAATGATAAAGCTGCATCTTCTAGCAGTCTTTCTGGTAGTATTACAGGATCAGGTTCTTCTGCGTTATTACCTTTAGCTAAAGACGCTGCTGATAAATTTAAAGAATTACATCCAGAAGTTTCTATCACATTAAATGGTGGCGGATCTGGTACAGGTCTTAAACAAGTTGCTGATGGTTCTGTAGATATCGGTAACTCTGATGTAGCTGCTGATACAAAACTTGATAAAGCTGTAGCTGATGGTTTGGTTGACCATAAAGTTTGCGTTGTAACAATGGCTCCAGTAGTAAATAAAGATATTGCAGCAACTGTAAAATCTTTAACAAAACAACAATTAACAGATATTTTCACTGCTAAAATCACAAACTGGAAAGAAGTTGGCGGTCCTGATGAAGAAATCGTATTAATCACTCGTCCTTCTACATCTGGTACTCGTGCATTATTTAAAGAATTTGCTTTAGGTGGAGCCGAAGAAGCTTCTAATAAATCCTTAGAAACAGATGACTCTGGTACTTTACTTCAGAGCATTAAAGATAACAAAGGTGCAATTGGTTATGTAGCATTATCTTATCTTGTAAACAATCAAGATGTTGCAACTGTTTCTGTTGATGGTGTAGCTCCTACTTTAGAAAACACATACAATGGTACTTATCCTGTATGGGGTTATGAACATATGTATACTAAAGGCGAACCTAATGCTACTGTAAAAGCATATTTAGATTTCATTATGTCTGATGAATATGGTAAATCCATGGAAGCTCAAGGTTACGGTGTAACTAGCAAAATGCAAGTTCAGAGATAATTAGAATAGAAAATTGGGCGAATGAATTTTCGCCCATTTTTTTTGCCAAAATAAATGCTAATTTTTATCAAAGGAGTGTCAAAATGGAATCATCACATACAGCTGTATATCGTCAAAATAATATTTGGCGAGGGATTATCACAGCTTGCGGTTTATTAATGATAATTATAACCTTAGCCATTGGGGCATTTTTATGCTACAAAGGTGTAGGCACATTCACTACATATGGTCATAGCGTGGGTGAATTTTTATTTTCTTCACAATGGGCACCAGCCGATAATGCTCAAGGTGGCGGTAAAGTCGGTGCAGCAATATTCATTTTTGGTTCAATTATCACTTGTGCTTTAGCACTTTTGATTTCAACACCATTTAGTATTGCAAGTGCGATTTTCATGACAGAAATTTCTCCAGGGATTGGTAGAAAAATTCTTCAACCAGCTGTAGAAATTTTCGTAGGTATTCCTTCTGTTGTATATGGTTGGATTGGTCTTACAATTTTAGTTCCATTTATCAAAGATTTATTTGATTTAAAATTTGGTTTTTCTGTATTAGCAGCAGGTATTGTTTTAGCAGTAATGATTTATCCAACAATTACTAGCTTATCTGCTGATGCGATTAGAAGTATTCCTAAATCTTTCCGTCAAGCATCTTATGGTTTAGGTGCTACTCGTTGGCAGACAATCAGTCAAGTTGTAATACCAGCTTCTAAATCCGGTTTGATGACTGCTATTGTTTTAGGTCTTGCTCGTGCATTCGGTGAAGCTTTGGCAGTAGCAATGGTTATCGGTAAGATGAAAGCTTTTCCAGAAAGTCTTTTATCCCCAACTACAAACTTAACAGCAGCGATTGCTTCTGATATGGGTGGGGCGATGGAAGGCAGTGAATACAATATAGCTTTATGGTCTATGGCTTTATTGTTATTCATCATTTCCTTAGTATTTATCTTTATTATTCATTATATTTCAGCTAAAGGAGGCCATAAGGCATGACTGTAATTCAAAGAGCCAAATTTATGGATAAATTTATGACTGGCTTCTTTTATGTTGTCGCTGGTTTTTTCTTATTATTATTGTTGGCTTTTACTTTATATGTAATTATTAAAGGCTTTGCAAATTTTACTCCGAATATGTTTTCCTTTACTAGAAATGGTATAGGTAATCTATTTTTTAACACTATTTATTTAGTATTTTTATCTTTGCTTGTGAGTGTGCCTCTTGGGATTGCAGCTGGTATTTATATGGCTGAATATGCAAAACCAGGAAAAACTACAAAATTTTTAAGAATTTGTATTGAAACATTATCCTCATTGCCATCTATCGTTGTAGGTTTATTTGGTTATTTAGTATTTATTGTAATGACAGGTTCTCAATGGAATTTATTTGCAGGTGCTTTGGCTGTATCTATTTTGAGTTTACCTTTGATTACAACAGTAACAGAAGATGCTTTCCGCTCATTACCTTCTGGATATAAAAAAGGTAGTATGGGTATGGGTGCTACACTTTGGCAGACTATTCGTTATGTAATGCTTCCTGCTTGTATGCCTCGCATTATGACAGGTGTAATCTTAGCTGCTGGTCGTGGCTTTGGTGAAGCTGCTGCACTTTTATATACTGCAGGTATGAGTACAGATATCGTTTGGTCAAATTGGAATATTTTTTCCCCAACATGTCCGCTCAATCCATTTAGACCAGGGGAAACTTTAGCGCTTAATATCTGGGCATCAAGAACAGAAGCTTTAGCTCCTAATGCTGCAGATATTGCAAATTTATCCTCAGCAATTTTGATGATAATGGTATTTTCATTTAGTATAGGTGCTCGTTTTTTAAGTAGTTATCTTGATAAGAAAAATGGAGGAAAATAAACGTGGCTAATAACGCTGATATAAAATTTAATGTTGATAATTTAGAATTATTCTATGGTAATTTTAAAGCCTTAAAAGGCATTGATATGGAAATCAAGAAAAATGAAATTACTGCTCTTATTGGACCATCTGGTTGTGGTAAATCTACATTCTTAAAAACTTTAAATCGCATGAATGATTTAGAAGATGGTGTAAAAGTAACAGGCAGAATTCATTTAGATGGTGTAGATATCTATAAAGAAATGGATTCTATTACACTTCGTCATCGTGTAGGTATGGTATTCCAACAGCCAAATCCATTTCCAAAAAGCATTTATGATAATGTAGCTTATGGACCAAGAATTCATGGTATTCGCAAAAAAAGCCAATTAGATGAAATCGTGGAAAGAAGTCTTCGTCAAGCTGCTATTTGGGACGAATTAAAAGACCGCTTAAATAAATCTGCTCTTGGTTTATCTGGTGGTCAACAACAACGTTTATGTATTGCAAGAACTTTAGCAGTTCAGCCAGATGTTATCTTGATGGACGAACCTACTTCTGCTCTTGACCCAATTTCCACAATGAAGATTGAAGACTTAGCACTTGAATTGAAAAAGGATTATACAATTGTAATCGTTACACATAATATGCAACAAGCAAGCCGTATATCCGATAAAACAGCATTCTTCTTATTAGGTGAGTTAATCGAATACGGAGAAACTACAGAGTTATTTGCAAATCCTAAAAATCCAAAAACAGAAGAATATATTACTGGTAGATTTGGTTGATTTGTATAGTGCGTTTATTTAAAGGAGATAAAAATGGCTAATAGAATAAAATATATAAATGAATTAGATTGTTTAATTAGAGATGTAGAATTAGTAGGAGCACAACTTCAAGAAACTTTAGATGAAGTTATAAACAATTTAGTAGAAAAAAATGAGATTTTAGCAAAAAAAATCATAAAAAATGATGTATGGTTTAATAAAGCTGAACATGATATCAATGAAAAATGCTTGCGTTTAGTATTGACTCAAGCACCTGTAGCTACAGACTGGCGTGAAATTGCTTCCATCATGAAAATGATTGGTGATATTGAACGTATGGCTGACCATTGTGCAGATATCTCTAAATACACTATGAGCTTAGCAAAAGAAGAAACTGTAACATTGCCAGATTATTTTGGTGATATGGTAAATGTTATGCGTGAAATGGTTTTTGATAGCGTAAAATGTTTCAGAGATTCTGATGTTGATTTAGCTAAAAAAATTATTGAAACAGATAATGTAGTAGATAATTACTTTAAAAGATTTCGTGAAGATATAGCTGGATTGATTAAAGAAAATCCACAAAATGTAGAGGCATATCTCAATTATTTGATGATTGGTAAATATGTAGAACGTATAGCCGACCATTCTACAAATGTAGCTGAATGGATTATCTATATTGTTAAAAATGAATTAAAATAAAAAGTAAAACTCATAATAGATAGTTATATTAGAAATATTTTCGTACAAAAACTATTTATTATGAGTTTTTTATTGTCTTTTAAAATATATATGATTAAACTTAAATATGAGGTGATAAAAATGAAACTGAAATATTTAAGTTTATTATTGAGTTCAATTTGTATTATGCAATTTATGACAGTACCTTCTTTGGCAAATGCACAAGCTATGGAAATAAAATCTAATTTAGCAATTGATCTGGAAGATATAAAAGATACAGCAGAGTATAAAGGTTATCTTTGGCGCATAGATGCAAAAGATGAGGATAATTTGCCTAGAAATTTTCGTACATCAAAGGATAAATTCAAAAAAGCAAGTGATAAATATGGAATTGATGTTAATTATGTGCCTACAAGAGAAGGTTTAGATGAATTACAAGCTTCAGGTAGTGCGCAATTTTCGTTAAATCAATTTTCGGCTTTAACTAAAGCTTTGCAGGAAAATGGTGCTAAAGATATTTATATAGTGGATTTAAGACAGGAAAATCATGGGTTTTTTAATAATGATGCTGTTAGCTGGTATGGTAAACGAGATTGGGCAAATATAGGGAAATCAAGAAAAGAAATTATTCGTCAGGAAATGAATTTATTGAAAGCTAATCTCAATAAAAATACAAAAAGAGCTACTTTAAATGATGATAAAAATGCTGATGAAGTAGATACTTCCTTGATAAAAACAGTAACAACTGAAAAAAATCTAGTGAAGAAAAGTAATTTACATTATGTGAGAATAGCAGCAACTGACCATGTTTGGCCAAGTCCTGAAAATATAGATGAATTTATCAAACTATATAAATCTTTGCCTAAAGATGCATGGCTACATTTTCATTGTGAAGCTGGTAAAGGAAGAACAACAACATTTTTAGCAATGTATGATATGATGAAAAATCCACAGGTGCCATTAAAAGATATATTATATCGTCAATTATTATTAGGTGGAAATTATGTGGCATATACAGAAGATATTTCTGCTAGCAGTAATTGGAAGGCGCCTTATTATAATCAAAAAGCAAAAATGATAGAAGTTTTCTATCAATATGTACAGGAAAATCATCAGAATAATTTCCAAGTTTTATGGTCAGATTGGCTTAAAAATCATAGTTTATAAATAGGCTAATATTTAATTTAGATATATATTTATAAAAACTTTTAATTGATAAAAATAGATAATAAATTCCTATAATATGCTTTAAAATAAGAAAAATATCATGAGAGTTGATAAGTGTAGTATTTTATATTTTAGAATTAAAACCTATTAAATTAATATGTAAATACTATCTATTAATAATTTTTTATTGTGATATAATGTTGATGTTAAAAAGATTTAAGCTTGTAGGAAAGAAGGCGATAAAATGAGTACAGAATATGTATATAAGTCCACAAAAAAAATAGAAGAAATTTTAAATGCGATTACCCATGGAGTGGGAACGCTACTAGCAGTTATTGGTTTGATTGCAATGTTGTATTATGGCTATGATAAAGGAATTTTGCATTTAACAAGTATCATAGTATATGGTGTTTCCATGATATTATTATATTTAGCTTCGACACTGTATCATAGTTTTAGTTTTTGCAGTCAAAAAGTGCAATCTGTGTTTAAATGTATAGACCATTCGGCAATATATTTACTAATTGCAGGCAATTATACGCCATTTGCTTTGATAGCTCTATATGGTACTTTGGGCTGGGCTGTATTTGGCGTAGTTTGGGGATTGGCTTTAGCGGGAATAGTATTTCAAATTTTCTTTTATAATCGTTTCCGCGTCATTGGTACTATTTGTTATTTAGTCATGGGTTGGCTTGCTGTTACCATCGTAAATCCGCTACTTGATACTTTGTCTGTAGAAGCTATTTGGTGGCTTGTAGCTGGTGGTGTTTTATATAGTATTGGTGCGATTTTTTATTTAATCCGCAAGATACCATATAATCATGTTATTTGGCATGTTTTTGTGATTTTAGGCAGTGCAGCTCATTTTATTACAATTTATTGTTATGTATTGCCACTTAGTATAGGTTAATTATTTTGATAAAATAAAGGCTCAATTATCTAAAATAATGATAGATAGTTGAGCTTTTTCTTATTTTCTGTTTTAATTAGAAATAAGAGGATTGACGAGAAAAAGAGCTAATTATATAAAGAGAAAATATATAGTTTAGGATATAAATTTTATAAAAGGAGAGTGTTTTTGATGAATAAAGATTTGATGAAGGTAATAAAATCGGAAGAGGAAATAGAGCAAGAAGTAGAATCTTTATGTCGCTGGGCTGCTGCTAGAGCTGGCGTAATTGTCGTAGCACCTATACTTGGTCAAATTGCTCTAGCTGCTAATGAAATCTATTTGATAAAACGCATAGCAAATGTATATGATAAAAATTTCGATGAAACGGCTAGCTGTGCTTTTGTAGGAGCTTTAGGCGGTACATTTGTAGGTCAAAGTTTAGCGACTTTGATACCATTTCCACCATTACAAATTCCAATCGGTATGGCTGTAACTTATGCTGTAGGTAAGGCTGCTAATGCATGGATAAAAGATGACATGCCAGATATTAGCGAATATGCTGATAAATATAAAAATATTTTTAATAAGGCAAAAGAAGATGTAAAAAATATCATACCTAGTTTAAAAAATAATCCTGATAAAGATAAACCATTGGGAGATGAAGATAAAAAATTTAAATTTTAATATTAAGGAGGAGAAATAATGCGAAGTGCATTTGATATTATTGGGCCAATAATGATAGGGCCATCAAGTTCACATACAGCAGGTGCTGTGAGATTGGGATTGATGGCTAGAGCTATCTTAGGTGAAGAAGTAAAAATTATAAATATAAAATTATATGGTTCATTTGCGCAAACATATAAAGGTCATGGTACAGATAGAGCTTTGATTGCAGGTATAATGGGTTTTAAACCAGATGATGAAAGAATACGTAATTCTTTAGAAATAGCCAAAGAGAAAAATATTGAATTTAATTTTTCTAAAGTGGATTTAGAAGATGCACATCCTAATACAGCTATTATAGAATTGATAGGTGTAACAGATAGAAAAATAGAAGTTACAGGTGCGTCCATTGGCGGAGGCAATATAATTATTTCTGCTGTTAATAATTATGAAGTACAATTAAGTGGGAAATATCCATCAATAATTATCGTACATCAAGATATGCCAGGTGTAGTAAATGGTGTTACTGCAGCTTTAGCACGCTATAATATAAATATTGCCTATATGAAAGTTTCTCGAAGCGAAAGAGGAGCAGAAGCTTTGATGAATATTGAAGTTGATGATACAATTTCTGATGAGGCAGTAAAAGCTTGCAGTAGAGTTATTGGTGTAAAAAAAGTATTGCGAATTGATGCTATTTAATGAGGTGATTTTGTGATAAATTTTTCTTGCATACAAGATTTGATAGATATAGCAAATGCTCAAGAGCGAACTATTGATGATATCGTTGTAGAATATGAAGCAACACATAGTTTTAAATCTGTGATTTATATTAAAGAAAATATGCAAACTATTTGGCAAGTAATGAAAGAGTCAGCAGAAAAAAGTATAAATAATACGCAAAAATCTGTCAGTGGCATGGTCGGCGGAGATGCTCAAAAATTATTCACATTTAAAGATAGTTTTGCTGGCGATTTTGTCAAAGAAGCAGCTTCTTATGCAGTAGCTGTAGCAGAAACAAATGCTGCTATGGGGAAAATAGCTGCTTGCCCAACAGCTGGTTCTTGTGGTATTGTTCCAGGGGCTTTGATTGCTGCTCAAAATCATTATAATTATGATGATGAGCAGATTTGTAATGCATTATTTACAGCGACAGGTATCGGCATGGTGATTGAAAATAATGCCATGATTGCAGGTGCTCAAGGTGGTTGTCAGGCTGAATGTGGTTCAGCAGCTGGTATGGCAGCAGGAGCGTTAGTTCATCTTGCAGGTGGCTCTCCAGAACAGATTGGCAATGCAGTAGCCTTAGCGATTAAAAATTTATTAGGTTTAGCTTGCGACCCTGTGGCAGGGCTTGTAGAAGTTCCTTGTGTAAAACGCAATGGATTTGCAACGACAGTAGCGATTTTGGCAGCAGATATGTCCCTTGCTGGTATAAAATCAGTGATACCAGTAGATGAAGTAATTGATGCTATGTATCGCATTGGCAAATCTATGCCAAAAAGTATACGCGAAACAGCTACTGGCGGTTTAGCTACTACACCTACAGGTATAGCTTTAAAAGAAAAAATCTATAGCAAATAATGATTGATATAAGGAGAAGGGAAGAGCAGTTGCATTTATGTAAAAAAATTATCTATATGACTTTGGGAATATATATGATGATGATATCAATATGTTTAGCAGGTCAAAGTGATAATTTATCTAAAGAAACATCAGAAAAAATAAATTTAGTATGGCAACCAGTTATTGATGAAGAAAATGATTTATCAAAAATTGATAAGATTCCAGGAGTAAATGTCGTATCACCATCGTGGTTTGTAATTGATAGTGAACAAGGGCATATTCAAAATAAGATAGATATAAATTATTTAAAAAATGTAAGAGAAAAAGGTTATAAAATATGGCCATTAATTCATAATGATTTTAATGCCGAAATGACACATAAATGGTTAAATGATAAAAAGGCAAAGGATTATATCATTCGTCAATTGATATTTTATGCACATCGTTATAATATTGAAGGCTATAATTTTGATTTAGAAAATATCTATGATGAAGATAGAGATAAATTGACTGAATTTATGAAAGAAGTAACTGAGGCACTACATCAAGATAAAGTTATAATCTCTATGGATATAACAGTGGCTTCGGATATGGAAAATTGGTCTAAATGTTATGATAGAAAAGCATTAGGTGAATATGTAGATTATCTTGTTTTGATGGCATATGATGAGCATGGTAGATTATCTAAAACAGCAGGGTCAGTAGCATCATTAAATTGGGTGGAAAATGGAGTAAAAGATTTAACAGAGCAAGTCCCTTCAGAAAAAATCATCTTAGGAATTCCTTTGTATATGCGTTTATGGGAAGAAGATTATGAAGGTAATATATCAGCTAAAACCTTAAATATGGAAGATGCCAATAAATTAATGAAAGAAAAAGATAAATATCCTATTTGGCTAAAAAATGAAGGTCAGATATATTTTGCTTATCATGAAGATGGAAAAATATATCGTGTATGGAAAGAAGATGTAAATTCTTTGCGCTTAAAAGTAGATTTAGTCAAAAAATATAAACTTGCAGGAGTAGCCTCATGGAGAAAAGGTTTTGAGACTAAAGATATTTGGCCGATGATAAATAAGCGTTTGCAGAAATAAAAAAACTATTTGTTTATGATGAATTTCATAAGCAAATAGCTACATAGAAAAATAGAAGTAGAGGGAGTTAAAAATGCCAAATAGAGTATTAGGAGGAATTTTTTTAACCATAGCAGCTAGTATTTGGGGCGGTATGTTTGTAGCTGTAAAATTAGTAGTGGATATAATACCGCCAATACCGTTAGTATGGTTTCGTTATTTAGTAGCCTTTGTTGTATTATCAATGGTTGTAATCTATGAAGGCATTAATCTAAAAATAGATAAAAAAGATATATTATTATTAATCAGTATAGGGATAATAGGACATACTATTTCTATTGTTACTCAAGAATATGGAACAATGTATTCTTCAGCACAGATGGGTTCAGTTGTTACTTCAGCAACACCAGCATTTATGTTGATTTTTGCTGTATGGCTTTTAAAAGAAAAAATCACTTTGCGTAAAATATTATCCGTTATTTTAGCCACTGTCGGTGTAATCATGATTGCTGGCGTTGATAATATGGATTTTGATAAACAATTAGGTGTACTTTTTTCTACCATAGCAGCATTGACATGGGCATTGATGTCTGTAATGTTAAAATTGATACCTAGTAAATATCCGCCATTATTAATAAATTTTTATGCTGTAATAACAGGAATTGTATGTTTAGCACCACTTAATATACCGACATTAGATTTATTGCCATGGGATGAAATCTTAAATCCTGTAGCGATTGGTTCGGTAGTATATTTAGGGGCAGTATCTACAGCAGGAGCATTTTTGCTTTGGAATAAAGGTCTTTTATTGATGGAAGCTGGTGCTAGTGGATTATTTTTCTTTTTTCAACCTATAGTAGGGACTTTTTTAGGCTGGTTAATTTTAGATGAACAAATCACTTTGAATTTCTGGATAGGAAGTATATTGATTTTTATAGGTGTATTTTTAGTTACAGTTAGAAATGAATAATAAAAAAGAAGTTATATCTATGTTTAGGTATAACTTCTTTTTTGTAAGTTTATTTATTTTTTTCATGAGAAACAGAAAGAAAACTACTGAGCATAATACTTATACAACTTATACTTGTAAATACAATAAGAATAGCGATTGCTTTAGTATAATAGCAAGTAGGATAAATATCACCATAACCTATTGTGCCAAAAGTAATGACTACATAATAAAATAAATCAAAGATATTTGGATTATTTATAGAGTAGGCATTAACATAATAAATACTGCCAATATAGCAAAATAATGTTAAGGTACTGAGAAAATAAAAAATGATAAGCAAGGCTACTTTCCATAAATTACTGTGATTAAAAATATTCGTACAAGCTAAGATATTTTGCAAAATAAATTTTAATGTATTAGCTAAAAGTGAATAACAAAGAACTAGATTGATAAAAGATAAGTAAAAAGCAATATTGTGAATTAAAAAATTGGAGCTAAATGGATAAGCAAAATAGATTAAACATAGATTTATGTAGATTAAGGCAAAAATAAAATTTAGACTAAAAGAACCGACATTGATGATTTTTATCAATATAATAGAAAGTAAAGAGATCAAATAATAAAAGATGTAAATAATGAATAAAGATAGAGGTATTACTAATATTGTAGAGATAATAAGAGAAAAATTTTTAGTGAGATAGAAAAATAGACATAGACAAAGACCACATATTAAAATGAGCGATAATAAACGAAACAAGATAGAGCTTTTGCAAATTGTAGTATATAAAAATTTAATGGGCTGTTTGGCTATGATATGAGCCTTGATAAATAGTGTTGTACTATCTATAGTGAAATAAATTTCTTTATGATAAATATTAATCAATAAGAAAAATAACATGAAAATAGTGCTTAAACATAAAATAGAGAGTTCTTGAAGAATTTGTATCAAAGTAAATACTCCTTAAAATAAATAAAAACCAGTATTACTGTTTAGTATACTGGTTTTTTATGTTAAAAAATTATTGTTGATTTTGGTGGAGGCAACGCCACAAAAGTCGAACACAGAAGAAGCCGCACCAGTGGCGGCTTCTTCTATTTCCTTTTGAGAAATTTCAAGGGTATTATTTTTAGAATAATTGAAAGTTATTATCATTTTGTCGTCATACATATAAACCGCATGAACAAATGTATCTATAACATCTCGGATAAATTCTGGGTCTTTTAGGCTTCTGTTTTGATATTTTTCAAAAATAAATAGTAGCTGTTCGCGGCTAAGTTTTGGCGGCTGGATTTCCGCGGCTGCTATCCCCTGCTTTAATACCGCGCAGCGTTCTTCAAGTTCCACTAGACGGTCCTTTGTCGTAGTGGTGAAAATACCGGCTTCAATGGCGGCCATGATATTTTTTAACGCCTTTTCATTTTCAGCCAATTCACGGCGCAGACCATCGGCGGGTGATTTATCTATTTCACGTTCCTGGATTACCATGCAACGGTCTACAATGTAATTGACTACTTTTTCATTCCGAAGTATATTATTTACAACAATATTTATTATTAATTTTTCTAATTTTTCTTTTCGTTCCGCCTTTTTAGTGCAGGAACTTTTTTTATTTCTATTACCATTGCATAAATAATAATTATACCTAGTTCCGTTTTTGCTGGTTCCCCAGCTGCCTCCCATTGGTTCACCACAATGACCGCAGAATATTTTCCCCGTAAGCATAAACTCAACACGCGCCTCCGGCATAGTTCGGCGGCTTTTTTTATTTCTGGTGGCCCTAATGCTGGCGGCCTTGAATAATTCATCCGAAACGATACGAGGCACCGCACCAGGGCATTCGATATCTTTAAACCTATATACACCTATATATTTTTCATTTGTGAATATCCGGTGCAGACTGCTACGGTTAAACTTCTTTTTACGTGCAGTAAGATAGCCACGGGCGTTTAAATCATTGCAGATGTCGGTAACGGACTCACCAGCGACGTAACGCTCAAATATTTCTCGAACAATAGGAGCAGAATCTGGGTCTAATATATAACGTTTTTCCGCGTCCAATTTATAGCCAAGAGGAATAGTGCCTCCGATAAATTTACCATCTAAGGCGTTTTCACGTTGCCCGCGGCGAATATTCTGGGATAAGTTAGCGCTGTAATATTCAGCCATGCCTTCCAGCATACTTTCCAGGATAATACCCTCCGGGCCTTCTGGTATATGTTCTTTTGCATATATTATTTTTATGCCGTTACGTTTTAGGCGTTGTTTATAAATCGCACTATCGTATCTATTGCGGGCAAATCTATCATTCTTCCAGGTAATAACTACATCAAAAAGTCCACGATCAGCGTCGCGAAGCATTCGCTGGAAGTCCGGTCGTTCGTCATTTGTACCAGAAAGCCGTTTATCTATATATTCATGGATAACTATAAGCCCATGCTTTTGGGCTATTTCCTTACATTCACGCACCTGGCCTTCTATACTTTCATCACGTTGGTTCGGCCCTGGCGAATACCGGGCATAAATAACCGCGCGATTATATACGCCGTCCGCCCTTTGGGTGGCGGTTTTCTTTTTTGTTGCCATGTATTATCCTTCCTTGTTTTAATTCTTAATTTATAAATTAAAATATAAAGAGCGGGATTTTTATTATTTTAATTTAGCCAGTTCTTTTTCTAATTTATATAATGCTTTTTTTGTTCCTTCATCGTTAATTTTTTCAAGTCCACGGTATACATACTTAACGCTTTTAAACGCAGTAAACCCTATGTGACTTCTATTATCGCTATCATCAAAGGCATAGTCTAGCAAGGCTCCATAATACATAGTTTTTTCCATGGTTGCATTATCTGTAAAATAATTTGGATAAGTATCTTTTATATATGTTAAAGCACTTGCAATCATTTCATCATTCGCGTTTTTGGCGTCATTTTTAGCCAATTTTGCTATTACATTAACCATATCATCGCTATTTTTTTCAATTCCGGCAGTAGAGTCCGCAATATGTTTATCTATATTATTAATATCAATAGTGGATTGTTCGGTAACCACCGCCGTGCTATTTTCCGCAGGCACTGGATTATCACTACTGCAAGAAGATACCGCCGCAGCTACAACAATAATAAAACATAATAATATAAATAATTTTTTCATTTTTAGCCCTCCAATAGGGGCTAAATTATAAATAATCAAAAAAAGCTCTTTATATTTTAAAAACTAAAAAATTTTAATAGCTTGTAATTACTAACTGGAAGACCGGCCGTTGCATAAGTGCCGCGAACACCAGCGGAAACACTTATACCTGTCTTACTTAAATTTAGTTTTATACTTGGCAAGATTTTAATACTTTTTCTAAAACGTATAGCCATATAAATCAACCTTTCAAAAAAACAAAAACAAAAAATTTAATGTAATACATGCAATATTTTTTAGTTTATAGTCTTCGCGGAGATATAAGATAAGCGGGGCATAGATTGTTTTGAACATTTATGCATAACAATACTTTTAAAAGCCCGACCAAAAAGCCGGGCAAAAATTAGAATTGTGAATTAGCAGCAATAAAGGCTAATATCCAGGCTAAACAGTTTTTGTCGTTATGCAAAAGTCTTTTCATATACTCAAGCAATTTACGTCGCTGTTTGGTGTCTAGATGTGCAAGAATAGCCATAAGTTCTTCCAACATTTGCCCCTCCCTATAAAATTTAGTCATTTGCCATAGCACGAGCCATGGCAAGAACTAGAGCTTTTTTTTCTTCTGATAACTTGTCGTATAAGTTAGCAATTTCTTGTACTTCCGGGTCGTTCAGTAATCGTTTGGAAACCGGTTCATCACGTCCAAGGAGGTAATCAGTTGAAACTCCATAAAATTCCGCGAGGGCTTTAACCATAGCAGTATCTGGGTCGCGCTTTGCATTTTCATAATAACTATATGCTTGACGAGAAACGCCCATAGCTTGGGCGACTTCGGATAACGTCAAGCCCTTTTTTTTGCGCAATTCCTTTAAGTGCAACATTTTAATCCCTCCTGTCTCTATTATAGCAACTAATAGTTACATTATCAATAATGTAACAGAGTGGTATTGATTAAATAAAAAAACACAACAAAATGTTGACAAAATAAAAAAACAAGAATATTATATAAATGTAACAAAATGTTACTAAAATTATAAGGGGAGTAACAATGAGGTATTGGCTTAAATTTTTGAGACAAAAAAACAAATTAAATCAAACGAAAACAGCAGAATTAATGGGAATTACTAGGCAATATTATAGTTATATCGAAAAAGGAGAAAGATTACAGGACTTAACATTGTCTATGGCTGTAAAAATATCTGACATTTTTAATATTAGCTTAAATGATATAAAGAATTTTGAAGAAAAGGAGCCGCAGAATGGAATTTATAACAAGAAACATTAAACAACATGACGCGGATCGATTGGCAAATAGTATTTTGCGAGTAGCTGATAAGATGTTTCAAAATCCAGAAATACAAGCTGAATTTAAACAATGGCAAGAAAAACGACAACAAAAGGAGGTTTAATTTATGAAACGTATTAAAGATAACAATTACTACCAAGTTAGTGGATGGATGATTAATAGGTTAGGGCTTAGCGGTAGAGAGTTGCATGCATACGCTATTATTTACGGCTTTACACAAGACGGAGAAACCGAATTTAATGGCAGTATAAATTATATTTCTGAATGGTTAGGATGTACCCGTAAGACAGCAATTAATGTAATAAAATCTCTTGTAGAAAAAAATCTAGTATCCAAAAAACAAATTACAAGAAACGGCGTAAAGATAAATTATTACAAAACCATAGTACCTAATTTTTACGAATTAAATGGTAGTGTAGAAAATACACCAGTAGTAGTGAAAAAATTACACCAGGATAGTGTAAAAAATACACTAGGGGATAGTGTAAAAAATACACTAGGGGATAGTGTAAAAAATACACCCAATAATAATAGTTATAAAGATATTAATAATAATAGGGATAACCTCTTAGAAGAAAACCCAAACGACTATGTACCTTATGCCAAAATTAAAGAGTTATACAATAAAACATGTATTGATTTTTCCAGAGTAATAACGATAAGCCCGAATAGAAAAAAAGCGATCGCCGCACGTTGGAAAGAATATGGCGGCAATATAGAAACCTTTGAAAAGCTTTTCAGAATGACAGAGGAAAGCAATTTCTTAAAAGGGCAAAACGAAAGACACTGGACGGCAAACTTTGACTGGCTCATGAAGTCGGCAAATATGACAAAAGTTTTAGAAGGAAACTACAGAAACAAAAATGCAAGCCCAAGCCAAGGTTTGAAAGTAGAATCTAAAACTAAAGTTATGACAACCGCTGAACTTGAAGAAAAACTGCGTCAAGAAGGAAGTTTTAAAGGATATCCAGACTTCGACGCAATGTTTGGAGGAAAGAAAAATGGAACAAATGGATAAATTATTAAACGTTATATCTAGCAACGACCCGGTGGCGGCAAAGTATAATCCACCGGAACCCGTGAAATGTGAGTTTTGCGGAGCCATGAGGTACACAAAAGGCATAGTTCTAAAAGGTAGAGTAATGTGGGCACCAACAGGCCCGGAACCGTGCCAATGTGAAGCAGCACAGGCGGCAAAACAGGCAGCGGCTAGGGCAAGGGCGGCAAAACAGGCAGAAGAAGAAGAAGAAAACAGGCGCAAAAAGGAAAATGAAAAAATTAAAAGAATTATAGGAGCCTCCGGAATGGGGGCACGGTTTAGAAATCGGAATTTTGAAAGATTCCAAGTTGAGCCGTTAAACAGCCACGCCTTTAAAATAGCCAAAGGCTATGCCGACAACTTCAAAGCCCTGCAAAATGACCCACAGGGGCAGGAGAAAAACGGCTTACTAATTACTGGACCAATGGGAACAGGTAAAACGCACCTAGCGGCGGCTATTGCCAACCAGCTAATGGAACATGGCGTACCCGTTGTATTCGCAACAATGATAGATTTACTAGCAAAGATAAAAACCAGCTTTGAACGCCATGGAACAATCACCAGCGAGGACGAAATTATGCGATTATATAAGACTACCGACCTTCTAATAATTGATGATATAGGAAAAGAACAGCCTACAGAATGGGCACTGGCTAAGATATACCAGATAATAAACGCTCGTTATGAGGACTACAAACCAATGATAATAACTAGCAATTACACGACGGACGAGCTAATAAAGCGCATGACCCCACCAAACGGAGATAATCGAACAGCAGCGGCGACTGTGGACAGAATACTAGAAATGACTTACACCGTACCACTAGCGGGGCAAAGTTGGCGCCAAAAATAACGAGGTTGAAGTATGAATCTATGTAAATTATTAGACGTTATTATGGCTATTTTGGGCATTATTGGCGGTAGTATGCTACTACTAGTCGGACCGGAAAATTTTATGAATTATAGAGATTTATTTTTGCGGTTAGTTTGGTCAATATATTTAATACGAATAATAAAATATTTATATATAAAGGGGAAAAAGAAATGAATTTATGTAAATATCGTAGACTTATAGCTTTGGCGGTGGCTGGTACTATTGCCACCGTTAGTATCGGAGCAATAACGCAACCAAAACAGCAGGAGGATAAGCAAGAAATAGTTTATATAGTGCAGAGTGGCGATAGCTTGTGGCAGATTGCTAACAACTTTAAAACGGATGAAGAAGATATCCGCGAGTTTATCCACCATATGAAGCAAGAAAATCCACAGCTTGTGGAAAAATATATACAGCCAGGGCAAAAGCTAAAAATAAGCATAAAAAAAGAACCAGCCGATACGCGAATATCAGCTAGTTCTAAATAAAAGTTTGATTTTTTACACATATCAATTATAGCAAAAAAAACGAATATTGACTAGTGAAAGAAGGTTATAACGTGCCATATTTTTATACTTGCCCCTATTGCGGGGCACACAATGACCCCGGCGAAAAATGCACATGCCAGGAAGAAAACGAACCGGAACTCATACCGGATAAACCTGAAATTATAACCATAAAAGGGAAAAATAAAGACCTTAAGGTAGAAGCGCAAACATATAAATTCAAGTTTTAGATTTAACGGCGGCGCTAATACTAGCGCCGTTATTTTTTTTTGGAGGAATAAACACATGAATAAACGTGAAGCCATAAAAGCATGGGCAGAAGGTGCATTAATTAAAGTCCATGATATTACAAATTACAATAAGGACGAAATTTATTACATGAATGATGACGGGGAAATTTGTTCAACGTCAACAAGTGAAAAATATAGTGTAGACGATTTCAAAATTGATACTGATGAATATACCGTTATACCATTTTCAAGATATGTTGAGTTAAGGAGTTGCAAATGATTAGAGATAAAACAACAAATAAAGCAAGAAGAACAATAAATAGGCTTAAAAAAAAGCTAGAAAAAGAGAGATTAAAAAGAATTTATAAAAGTACAAAAGCTGATAGGAAAAAGAGGTGGCGTAATATTAATAATTTTAAACAAAAAAGATTTATAGAAGAAATGAGAAAATCACAATTTTTAATGAAACTTTTTAGAGGTATTACAAATGCACAAAAATAAAATTTATTATGTATCTCACCCGTTCACGGGTACCCAGGACGAGCAGGAATGGAACCGACAAGAAGCAAGGGCAATGACAGCCAGCTTAAAACAAGATAATCCGAAGTCTATTTTTATAAATCCATTGGACGCGTTTCAATATGCTACGTTGGTATCGGAATGGGACTACGACGAAATATTGGGGCAATGCCTAGAGCTTTTAAAGAAATGCGACGGAATTGTAATGGCAGGGGACTGGGAAAAAAGCAACGGCTGCCAGTGTGAAAAAAAACTAGCTGAACGCCTTGGCTTGGAAATATCATACTTTAAATGTTATGGCATGAATATACAGGATATATATAAGTAAAATTTTATTATTAAAATTTGCAACGCAAAAGATAAAAATAATTAAAGCAATAGTTGAAGCAGTAAACAAAATAAACATTAAAGAAATAGGAGAAATATTAAATGAAAAATTTAAAAAAATATAAAAGCGAAGCAAAACCAAAATCAATGGAGGGTGGAATTCCTGTTTTTTGTGCTCATGATGAAATTGTGTTACTTGAAAAGTTAGTACCAAACCCTAAAAACCCCAATAAACATTCAGATGAGCAGGTAAGACTTTTAGCTAAAATAATACAAGCTACTGGCTGGCGTCAACCTATAACAGTTAGCACAAGAAGCGGATTTATAGTTAAGGGTCATGGACGACTTATGGCTGCAAGAATAGCTGGATTTACAGTTGCACCAGTTGATTATCAAAACTATGCAAATGAAGCGGAGGAATATGCTGATTTAGTGGCAGATAATCGATTGGCGGAGCTTTCAGAAATGGATAACACTATGTTGGTGGATATTTTCAACGAAATTGATTTAAGCGAAATACCGACAGAATTAACAGGCTACACGGATAAAGAAGTCCAGGAGATAGAGTCGGCATTAATAGACAACCTGGAAACGGTAGAAGAAGAAGATACCGTACCAGAAGAACCGAAAGCGACTGAAGTAATAACCAAGCCCGGTGATATTTGGTTAGTAGGTCGCCACCGCGTAATGTGCGGAGATAGCACCGACCCAAACCATAGGGCGTTGCTATTTAATGGCGGAGCCCCACAAATTTTATTAACAGACCCGCCTTATTGCAGCGGAGGATTTCAAGAAAGTGGTAAAAAGGGCGGCAGTATTGGAACAGATACAAAATTTAAATGGGACCAAGGTACCCCAATGATTGCAAATGATACGCTTAGCACGAGAGGTTTTCAGGCGCTGGTTAAACAAGCTATAAACGGGACGCCTTGCACTATAGCTTATATTTTTACGGATTGGCGTATGTGGATTTATCTATTCGATTTAGTAGAGGGAAGCGGATTTGGTGTTAGAAATATGATTGTTTGGAATAAAAACTCCATTGGCATGGGCGTAGGCTGGAGAACAAAGCACGAGCTTATAATGTTTGGACTTAAAACAAAGCCGAATTTTGATAAACGCAAAGGATATGGCAATGTATTAGATTGTAAACGTAGTTTAAACCCGTTTCACCCTACACAAAAACCAGTGGAGCTTATCGAAATGCTTTTAGATAATACCGCATGGGCGCAGGGCGTATATGACCCATTTGGCGGAAGCGGGACAACGTTAATTGCAGCCGAGAAAAAGAACCAAGAAGCCTACATTATGGAGCTAGAACCAAAATACGTGGACACTATAGTGCGCCGTTATATCTTAGCCACAGGCAAAAAGGACGTGCGCTGCATACGCGGAGAACGTGAGCTAGCGCCTACAGAGTTTGCCGAGATTTTAGACGAAATCGGCGGCGCAGATACAAACGAAAGCGAGGAATAAATATGATAATAGGTTTAAAACCATATGTGATAATGGAAACAAGAAAATATATAAATAGTATAGAGTTAATAGGAAAAAAAAGAAGATACAATATAGCATTATATAAGCTGCTTAAAACACCACAAACAGCATATTTAGAGAAAACAAAAAATAAAATTTTTGATTATATAAGTAAAAATGAAAATAGATTAGATGATATTGAAAAATATCTAAATGAGGTGGCGAGGTTCAATAATGATTTTGATAGCAGCTTTACCGATGATATGAAAACTGTTCAATGTATCATGATTTATTACTTTTATGCTTTAGGAGGGAATTTATAAAAGTATCTAGTTTTAAAGATACAAAAAGAGCAAATTAAAATATTGATAATGAGGAATAAACAACATGAGAGAGATTTTATTTAGAGGCAAGGGAATAAGTACAAAAAGATGGCATTTTGGAACATATGCAAGAAAAATTTTTGATGAAAGGGTACCTTCGGCTGATGATATAAATAGACCATATGAAGTTGCAGAAATGGCAAAAAAAATAGAACACTATATTTTAGTTAATGGCTCAAAAGGGAAAATTAAAGAGCGTGAAATATACCCCGAAACACTTGGCCAATATACAGGAAAACACGACGCTGGCGACAGTATGGTTTTTGAAGGGGATATTGTACAAGACAAAGGCGACTACGACATTTTAGGCGTTATTGTATGGAATGAAGAAAGTGCGGAATTTGTAATAGATTGCGAAGGTGATTATATAGACATGGAATATACTACTGATTTTTATGTTATCGGTAATATAACAGACAACCCAGAAATGGCAGCAGAATTATTATAATTAAATTATAAGGGGGCGTGAAATATCGCCCCCATGATGTTGATAGTGAGGAATAAACAATATGAGAGAGTATTTATTTAGAGCTAAAGCGGCAGAAAATAAAGGCGGTTATAAAATAGGTGAGTTGGTGCATGGCTCACTTCGTAGAACTACCATGGATGATTTTTATATATATGATTTTGGTACAGATATAAGAATTAAGGTAGACGCGGAAACCGTAGGACAATATACGGGGATAAAAGACCGCAACGGGTGCATGGTTTACGAAGGGGACATAGTGCAAGACCCGGAACTCGGAACATTAGCGGAAATCGTTTGGAATAAAGAGAATGCAAGGTTTTATGTTCGTTTTTTTGGAGAAAATGTAAACCCGGAATTTATAAACGGTTTCGATAAAATCGGCAATAAATGGGATAACAAGGAATTAATAAAGGGAATGCATGGTCCGGTATTAGCTTATGCGGAAGATGAGGAATAAGAAAAAGCGAGTTGATTATAAATGGCGGAGATAAATAAAACTTTATGTATTAATACTTATTATGATAATGGCAAATATAACTGCGACATAATGAAAAAGCCATGTCCATACGTGAAGCCGTATTATACGGACGAATGTGTAGAAATGGTAAAACAGGTGGAAATCGACGCATTAACAGCCGTTATTGATACCGTTAAGGAGTTAAAAAAATGAGTATTTTCCCAAAGACAAAAAAAGCATTAAAAGAATTAAGAAAAAGTGCAAAAGAATTAAGAAAAAATATAAGGCTATATTTAATTTTATATAAAAAGCATAAATTTATAGATTTTTGGTATTTGGTATATAACGTATCTGAAAAAATAAACTTAAAAGCTTTTTTAAAGATAAATAAGCTAATAAGAGAGGAAATACCAAAATGAATATAAAAGCAAAGATTGGCGGAAGTAAAGCCAGGACGAACGGACAGCAATTTGAACAGCTTATCGACTGGGAGTGCCAGAAGTATGAATCATGCGGAGCGGCTAAAATCGAGAAAACACCCGAACCCATGAAGCCACTACGACCAGCAAACAGACAAGGGCACTTTTTAGCCTGCTACACCAAGCAGGCCCAGCCAGATTATAAAGGGACTATTCGTGGCGGTAAGGCGGTTATTTTTGAAGCCAAACACACCGACGCAACGCGTATCGAGCAGAGCAGAGTAACAGAAGAACAGATGGCGGCATTACTAGAACATGAAAAGCTGGGAGCGGAATGCTTTATTCTTGTTAGCTTTGGCTTTAAAAATTTTTATCGCGTTCCGGTAAAGCACTGGGCGCAGATGAAAGACATATATAAAAAAATTAGCGTAAACGAAAAAGACCTTGCCCCGTTTTTGTTAAGGAGAATAAATTTTTTAGGCAAGACAGCAGACGGCAACAGTATTATTTAAGTGAGGTATTAACATGAGCGACAAAAAACATTTTATTTGCCCGCATTGTAAAAAAATAAGTGGCTTTAATGAGTATACACCCACTAGAGGGTGGCAAAGCATTTATTATGATGAGTTTGGGAAAAATATAGGCGGAGAAAATGAAGTAAGCCATTATTATAAATCTAGATATACTTGCAGAAGTTGCGGAAAGACAATAACAAAAGCAGCACAAAGATATTTAGGAATAGACGAGGAAGAAAAATGCTAGATGATGATATTAAAAGACTAAGAAGCAGGAGAAAAAAAGATAATATATGCAAACGCTTAATACAAGCGGTGGCGGTATTAGGAATTATAGGAATTTTATTATTATATTTATTTAAAGAGGTATAAAAGCAATGTTAAACAAAGAAGATTTAAACCAGATATGTACAGCAGTTAATAATTTAAATAATGATATTAGGGAAATTAATACTGGCCACGAAATAGAGAATGAATATACAAGGATATTAGAGCAAACAAAAAGCGTATTAAATGCAACCGTGAACGTTATTATGGCGGTTATTGATGAACAAAATGCAGTTTTAAAGCCTACAAAATTTAAGGACACCCCAAAAAAGCAGTTGGCCAAAATAAAAGAAGAATATAACGAACTTAAAAAGACCGTGGCGGAATTTGAAGCCGTGGACGATATAGAAGCCAACCGCGAAATTAAAAAGCATATGGGGGAAGAATGCTGCGACATTATGGTGGCTTGTCTTACGTTCTTAAAACAAAATTACACAGATAAGCAAATACAAATACTATATGATTTAGTCAATTATAAGAATAAAAAGCGCGGATATTTAAAGGAGTAAGCAAGCAGTACCATGAGCAAGAAAAGATTTAAACACAAAACCCCAGCAGCCTACGAAAGAACCCCAACCGATCTGGATAATCAAAATCACAAAGCTATAGCGGGATTTATGGAGCAACAAAATAAGTTTTGCAACATGGAAAGAAACCAGCATAATAAAAAATTAACCCGTGAAGATATAATAGCTTACGGAAATTCTTTGGCGGACCTATACCACGAAATACAGAAAAATTTATACCTCTTAGAAAAACAATACGGTGCCCATTTTTGTTTTACGGCTAAAGGTCTAATAGATAAAACAGAGGTAAAAAATAATGAAACAATATTTTAAAAACTGCCTTTATTGTGGTGATGAATTTATAACAAATAACTGGAGAACTAAGTATTGTTCTAAGACATGTAGGATATTAAAACAAGCGGAAACAATTAAAAAACGCCAGCAATTAGAAGAAATAGGAAGAAGGCTAAAAGCAAAGATAAAAGAAAATGAAAAGCAACAATACCAGGAACGAGTTAGATTATCAAAGACGACTGGCGTACATTATGGAATTATAACAGCATACTGGAATGATAAAGAGCAGTTAAAAAAAATAATAGCATATGAGCAAAAGATAGGGAGAGCAAAGCCTATGAAGCTGGAAGAAAAAAGAAAAGTAGGTTGGTAAAGTGAAGTTTAAAGAAAGATTAAAAAACTATCAAAAGCTTTTGACGGAGATAACAATAGAAGAACAGAGAGCAAAAATAATCCAAGATGATAACAGTTTAACTGGGAGGCGTTCACTTGCAGGGATAAAAGACCATTTAAATAAATTATTAGACCAAGAGCAAAATGAATACGAGAAACTTACACAAATTATAAATGAATTATCATGTGTGGAGGAAAGGCAAGTAATACTGGCCAGGTATATGGACGGTATGGAATGGGAAACCATAACCGCACTAGTATTTGGAAAGGCTAAAAATTTTTATGAGAAGGAGGATAGCTACCAACGCCGTATTTATAGAATACACGGCAACGCATTAATAAACGCTAATAAAATAATGGAGGCAGCAAGAAACTAGAGAGGCGCAAATTAAAGCGTCTCTTTTTTATTGCAAAAATAAAAATTTTTAAATAGCCATAAAGTCAAGAATTAAAAGGCATGGCGGACTTTTTTTATCTTTATCGTGTCAGTTAATGTCAGTTAATGTCAGTGAATGTCAGTAAACTTTTTTGCTATTATTTCATCAAGCTGCTTCTGGGGCACGCTAAAGATTTACCCTAAAAATTTAATAAAGGACGGCGGCTGCTTCCGACTTTGCTCATAGCCGCCGGACGAAAGGAATACGCAAAATGCGTTTTACTATACAGACATTAAACATGGACAATTTAGCCAAGAGGCTTGCACAAAATGCAGAGCAAGCAAAAAAGGCACTAACAGCCACCGGAAATGATATGAAGGCACGCATTCCTGGATATGTTGCTACAGAGGTTACAGGCGTATACAACATTAAAAAGCAAGAAGTTATGCCAAAGAAAGCCGGAGGCAAACCAAAGAAAATGGCAGGAAAGATACGAGTAAGCGGGACGACTGTAACAAGCGTAGCGATAGAATACAGCGGCCGACTACTCACCCCCACCCACTTTGGTATGAGGCCAAAAGCCTTGACGGGTGGAAAAGGTAAAAGAAGAAAAAGAAAACCCATAACAGCAGAGATTAAGAAGGGGCAGCGTAAAGCGTTAAGCACGGACGCATTCTTAGGAAGTAACAAAGGTGGTGGCTATATTCCATTTAGAAGAACAAGCGCCAAAGCCTACCCGATAAAAAGCATAAAGACTTTATCACTACCGCAAATGGTAGACAACCAAAACGTCCGAGCAAATCTGAATCAGAAAATAAATACCGAGTTAAGCAAGCGATTAGAACATAACGTAAAAAGATTTTTGAAATAATTTATCATATGGCGGAGCGGGAATGACCTTCTTATTTAGCTTATGAGCCACGAACATAAACAAAGCAATACAAACTATTTAACAGAGATAAAAAACGCTTAAAAAGGCAAATAGAAGCATTTGAGGGCATTAAAAATTTTTAAAAGGTACTTCCAGAAGAAAAAAACGCCTGTGGTGCTTGCGAGCCCGAAATCTTGCCAGATACTGAAATTTTTTTTGCCCCCGTTTCGTTACGCATTTTTTATAAATTCACATAACAAAATTAAAAATCAAAGCCGGGCAAAAAGTCCGGCATTTATACATAAAAAACATATAAAAGACGTAGAAAGGTGGACGGAAAATGGCGGGAAATACAACAAAAAACTATCAAAAAACGGACGTAATCGCCCGCCTTTTTGATAAATCCACTAGGAGAATACAGCAATTAACGCAAGACGGCGTTTTACCAACGGAACAAACGCCAAACGGCAGACGTTACGACCTACTGCCAACAATAAAACGATATATTAGCTACCTGGAAGCCCGAGCGGAGAAACAACAGCCGCAATCCATGACCCAAAAGCTAGAAGCAAAGCTAGACGCAGAAATAAAATACAAAAAAGCCAAGGCAGATAAAGCAAAATTAGAGCTAGACGAGCTAAAAGGGCAAATGCACAGGGCGGGCGATATTGAAAAGCTCACAAATGAGCTTGTTTTTTCTGTTCGCAGTATGCTTTTAGCACTTCCGGGACGCGTGGCCATGGATTTAGCAGGAATAAATAAGCCCGTAGAGGTTAGCCAATACATGGCAAGGCACGTGGAGGCGTTACTAAATCAGTTGGCGCAACATGAGTACGACCCGGAGGTTTACAAACAGTTAGTCCGGGAGCGTGAAGGCTGGCAAACAGAAGAAAATGACGACGACGAAGACGACGCGGACGACGCGGACATTTAACCCAAACGCCAGACCTTGCGCACCGTTTAAAAAGTGCCTTGCCAATTTCAAACCGCCGGAAAACCTAACGGTCGATGAATGGGCGGACAAATACAGAGTGCTACCAGATACATCGGCGGAGGCTGGACCATGGAGGACAAACCGAACGCCGTACCTTAAAGAACCAATGCGAGCATTCACCGACCCTAACGTGAATCGCATTGTATTAGTATCTTCGGCGCAAATGGGAAAAAGTGAGCTTGAATTAAATATTATTGGCTATATCATGGCGCAAGACCCAGGACCAATTCTTTATATCTTGCCAGGTGAGGCAGACGGGAAGAAATTCAGTCGTCAACGTATAGCACCCATGATAAGGGATTGCAAGGTATTGCGAAATAAGGTGGCGGACGTAAAAAGTCGCGACGGGGGAAACACAATCCTGCAAAAGATGTTCCCGGGTGGAAGTCTTACCATTACCGGAAGCAACAGCGCCCCAGCGTTGGCAAGTATGCCAATACGTTTTGTAATCGGGGACGAGCGCGATAGGTGGGCAGACAGTGCCGGCACAGAGGGGGACCCGTGGGAATTAGCCCAGGCTAGACAGATAACGTTTTACAATCGTAAATCTATAGAAGTATCAACCCCGACAATAAAAGATAGCAGCAAAATAGAAGCCTCGTATAACTTAGGCACCCAAGAAAGATGGGTGCACCGTTGCCCGAACTGCCACGAATACAACGAAATAAACTTCGAGACAATCAAATATGAAAAACTTAAAAAAGTTATAAACAATAAAGAAGTTTATACAGTAAAAATCGAGGGCCACGTTTGCCCCGATTGTGGCTACGTATTTAGTCAAGATGTTATGCGCAGACAACCAGCTAAATGGCAGGCGCAAAACCCCGAGGCATTAAAGAGGGGTATCCGTTCATTCTGGCTTTCAGCTTTTTCAAGTCCATGGCTAACATGGGAAAGTATAATCCTATCCGTTGTTCAAGCCGAAAATGACCCGGAAAAATTAAAAGCCGTATACAATACAAAGCTTGGCAAGCTATGGGAACACCGCGACATAAACCAAAGCGACGAGGAATTATTAAAACGCTTGGAAGAATACGACGCAGAGCTTCCACAGGGCGTGCTTTGTTTAACTTGCGGCGTAGATACCCAGGACGACCGCCTGGAATATGAGGTAGTAGGCTGGGGCAAGAACGGCGAAAGCTGGGGCATAAAAAAAGGCTACATCATGAGCGCCCCAGATTTACCGGAAACATGGAAACGCCTAGACGACGTAATAGACCGCAGCTATAAATTTAAAAACGGGCAGGCGCTAGCGATTGGCATAACACTGATCGACAGCGGGGGACATTTTACCCAAACCGTGTACAAGCAATGCAGAAAGAGAAAAGAAAAGCGTGTATTTGCAATTAAAGGTCGAGGCGGCGAAGGAATTCCAATAGTGAACCCAGCAAAACGCGTGGCCATAAAAGACAATAAGCATATAACGTGCTGGCTTTATAGCTTAGGGGTAGACGCTGGCAAGGCTATTATTTATTCCAATATCCAAGTACAAACACCAGGGCCGAAGTATTGCCATTTCCCTAAGGGGGACGACCGAGGATATGACCTTAATTATTTTAATGGGCTTATATCGGAAAAAATGGTAAAGCGCAAAACGTCGGGCGGTTATAAATGGGTCTGGGAAAAGCTACCCGGACACCGGCGAAACGAAGCACTAGACTGCCGAAACTATGCACTAGCCGGGATTAAGATTTTAGACCCCGACTTTGACGCATTGGAGCGCAGATTAAAAGAACGCAATAAAAAAATTATTACAGAGCAAAAAGCAGAAAAACCAGCAAAGACACCACGCCGACCACGGCGTAGCAAAAACAAATTATTTGAGGATTGGTAAAAATGACAGAGGAAAAAAAGGAGAGGCTAAAGCAGGATTTAGCGGAAAAGCGAGAACGACGTACGCTATATCTGGAACGCGAAAAGGTAATGCTTACGGGTGGCGTACAGTCCTACGGCATAGGTAGCCGAAACCTAGCAAGGTACAACACTGATTTATCGCAAATTCGCGCGGCAATTAAAGAGCTAACGAACGAAATAGACGAGCTAGAGGCCCTTATTGCAGGCGAACCAGTACGCAAACGCGTTGGCCTAGTGTTTAGGGACTGGTAAGGAGGTGGACAAGTGAGCAAAAAAGTAAGGCGATTTAATAATAAAGGTTATGGAGACGCGGGTGCGAGCTGGCATAAAAGGTCGCTAAAGGGATTTAAAGCCCATAGCGGAAGCGCCCAAGAAGATATTGATTTTAGCAATTTAACCATGAGGCAGCGTGCCCGAATGTTATACATGGCTGCACCGTTGGCAACGTCAGCCATAAAGACCAACCGTACAAACGTTATAGGTTCGGGCCTTATTCTATCTTCTAAAATCGACCGTGAATTTTTAAAAATGACACCGGAGCAAGCTGAAGCTTGGCAACGCAATACGGAAAAAGAATTTTCTATATGGGCAAATAATCGCCAGGCTTGCGACGCTACGGGGATAAACGACTTTTACGAATTGCAACAATTAGCGTTAATGTCTTGGCTGCTAAGTGGGGACGTATTTTGCTTATTTAAAGGGGGAGCAAAAACCCCTTTAAATCCATACGATTTATGCCTGCATTTAATTGAGGCGGACAGAATATCAACCCCAACACCATGGATAAAAGCTGGTTTATATCTTACGGAGGGGAAAAACGCAGACAACGGCAACGAGATACACGACGGCGTGGAAGTTAACGGAAGTGGGCGAATTGTTGCTTACCATATCCGCAGTAATTACCCGTTTGAATTAACCACTAAGCAAACAAAGTGGACGAGAATTGAAGCCGTAGGCAAAGCAACGGGAATGCCTAATATTTTGCAGATAGTCGAAACCGAACGACCGGACCAATATCGGGGCGTTAGTTATTTAGCGCAGGTAATTGAACCATTGCTACAGCTAAGACGATACACAGAGGCAGAAATAACGGCGGCCATGATTGAAAGCTGTTTTGCTGGATTTATAAAAACCGAGGCGCGTGCTGATGAAATGCCAATTAATGAAACGGGAGAAGTCGAAGCACACGAACCAAGCAACCCTGATGAGTTTAACTTTGGCCCAGGAGAATACAACGTATTGAAGCCAGGCGAAGATATTGTATTTACAGACCCTAAACGCCCATCTAATGGTTTTTCTAATTTTGTGCGTGCCATAGCAGAGCTAGTGGGTGCGGCTTTAGAAATACCGGCAGATATTTTGCTTAAAGCATTTAATGCCAGCTATAGCGCCAGCCGTGGCGCATTACTAGAGGCGTGGAAGGCTTTTCGTATGCGTCGCACATGGTTTGCTAAAGACTTTTGTAAACCCGTATACGAGGCTTGGCTAGCGGAAGCCGTGGCCATTGGGCGCATTAAAGCCCCTGGCTTTTTTGTGGACCCAAGAATACGCCATGCATACAGCGGTAGCGAATGGACAGGACCAAGCCAAGGACAATTAGACCCTGTGAAGGAAATAACGGCTGAAGCTTTGGCGGTTGAACATGGTTTTTCCACCCATGAACAAAGTACAGCAAGACTTAACGGCGGCAACTGGCAAAACAATATCGAAAAATTAAAGCAAGAACGCCCACAGCTTGCGCAAGTACAGCAGGAAGGAGTAGCAGAGTAATGAGTAAAATCAAGAAAATTCGTTTTACTAACGGGCCAACACCAACGGAAAGATTTTGGAACATGGCCGAAGTAGACGGCGACACGGCAGAGATAACAATGTACGGCGACGTATTAAGCCAACAGCCTATCGACTGGTGGACGGGGGAGCCGGAGCCAGGGCAATATATCACCCCCGAAGGTTTCGCCGAGGATTTAGCACAAATTAAAAACAAAAAAGTAATAAATATAAAAATTAATAGTTTAGGTGGAGATGTATATACAGCACTTGCAATACATAACGCATTAAAAGCCTTGCCAGGGCAAAAAAATGTAATCGTAGAAGGTATTGCAGCAAGTGCGGCGTCTGTTATTGCCATGGCTGGCGACACTATAAAGATTTATCCCGGCAGTATCATGATGATACATGGAGTAACGGTATTTGCTTATGACTTTTTCCAGATTGGCGACCTTAAAAAATTAATCCGAGGAATGGACGCGTCCGAGCGTGCCATTTGCGCCATTTACGCAAGCAAAACTGGCAATGATGAAACATCAATCCGAGCAATGATGGACAAGGAAACATGGATGACAGGCGCAGAAGCTATAGCTAAAGGCTTTGCCGACGAGCTACTAGAGGGGACAGGTCCTCAAATACAGCTTAATAAGGCAAATAAAATACTATTAGTAAATGGCGTTAAACACTACGTGGACGGGCTGGAAATACCGGAACGCTTCCACATTCCACAGATTGCCGCGGGGCCTAAAAATCCCGATAGCAATAAAAATAAAAATTCCCCAACTAAAACAGAGGAAGGAGAAAACAAAAACATGACATTAGAAGAATTAAAAGCGCAACACCCTGAACTGGTGGCGCAAATTGAGCAGGAGGCAGTTACAGCCGACCGCAACAGAATCAAAGAAATTGAAGAAATCCAGGATACAATCGGCGACGCTGAAATGATTGCAGAGGCAAAATTTACGAAGCCGACTAATGCCGCAACCCTAGCACTAGCAGCCATAAAAAAACAAGCAGCGCTAGGGACTAGCTTTTTGCAAAATCGTAGTAGTGAAGTAAATCCGGCAAACGCAGTGCCAGCAGCTACACCACAACCGGTAGACCCATTGGACTTGCAAAAGGCAAATAAAGAAGCCGAAGATGCCAAAATCCAAGAACTTGGAAACATTTTTAAAAATCTTGTTAAATAACGGAGGATAAAAAGCATGGATTTAGATTTAACAAAAACCCACACCCTATTGGCCGCATATGAGGCAATCCCTAAAGTTCCGGCATTCTTAAAAGACCGATATTTCCCAACAAACGCCATGACGGACGTATTTAACACTGATGACGTATTGGTTGACTATAGAGACGGTAGCAAAAAGGCTGCGCCGTTCGTAGTGCCAACCGTTGGCGGGAAAATAATTGACCGTAGCGCATTTACAACAGACCGCTATACCCCACCACTTATTGCACCGCAGCGCACTTTATCTATCGACGACCTTAAAAAACGCGGTTTTGGTGAGGCTATTTTTAACAATGTAGCACCAGCAGACCGCGAGGCACTTATCACCCTACGCGATTTGAGAGAACTTGACGAAATGACCACCCGTCGCGAGGAAATCATGGCAGCTGAAACGCTTATAAATAGCAAGTGCGTAATGAAGCAGTGGGACGGCAGCAACTACGATACTACAGAAACTATTCAATTTTATAGTGGCGGTTCTAATCCGTATCAATACACCCCAGCGAAAGGTTGGGACACTTCCGAGGGGGTAATTTTACAAGACTTAAATCAAATGGTTTTAATGCTTACACGAAAAGGATTACCGGCGGAAGAACTAGTAGTATCGGGGGACGTTGCAGACGCAATTATTAACAATACAGCTATTCAAAAATTACTTGATAATAATCGCATGAACCTTGGAGGAATTGCACCGCTAGAACTTCCGGAAGGTGCTGCACATATCGGAACGCTTAACGTATTCGGCAAAATGATAAAAATTATCTCATATGTTGAAACATACGAAAACGACGAGGGAACAGTTACACCATACATTCCAGACGGTACAGTAATTTTAACTGCACCAGGCGCAGGCCGTGGTTTATATGGAGCAGTTACGCAGTTAGAATATGACGGCGCATTTTACAGCTATACAGGGCGTAGGGTGCCAAAATATTTGCCAGACCCAAAAACAAACGTAAGAACAATGACATTGTCTAGCTGCCCAATTCTTATTCCTAAAAATAAAGGCGCATGGATTAGTGCTAAAGTAACAGGTTTATTAGGAGGTTGATTTAAAAATGAAAATTCAAATTTTGGCCGGAGTGTACGGCCATAACGAAAACGGACACGTCCGCCCGGTAAGACCAGGCGACCCTCCAATTAAAGTAGACGATAAAATTGGTGTGCGATTAGTAAAAGCAGGCGTGGCGGCAGAAATCGTTGAAGAAATCCCTAAAGAGGCAACTATTGTAGACGCAGACGGCAACGAATTAGACAGTGAATCCGCCGAATTTAAATTTCCAGAATACAACGAGAACATGACACGCCAGCAGCTAGAAGAAATCTGCGATGAAATGGGCCTTGATATGGAAGAAGTAAAAAAAGCAAAAAACAAAGTCGCCGTTATTGAGCTTTTAGACGAGGCGAAAGCGGAGTACGAAGCAGAAGGCGACGCTCCAGACCTTGACCCGGCAGAGGCTATTAAATGAATTTTAAAAATGAAATAGCCGCCGACTTGGGAAACGTATTTTTAAACCTTGAAGAATTTGCAGGAGAACACCACGTAGAGGGGAAAGCAATTACTTGCGTTATTGACAACGACAAGGGACAGCCAAAAAGCGACGGCAGTATGTACGACTTAGCAGAGGCTGACTTTGTAGTAATTGCAAAAACAGAAGACCTACCGGCTAGAAAAGAAGCCGGTAGCGTCTTAAACCTCGACGGCCGAGAACTGACCGTAAGTTCATGGGACGAGCAAAGTGGCATGACTGTAATTGGGCTATATTCACCGGTTACAGCGTAGGGGGTACACATGGCAATAGTTGATGATTTAAACAAGATACGCGAATGGCTACAGGCGGAAGTTTGCGACAAAATAAAGCTTAAAATGCCTAAAGATGAAAAAAACGATGGCGGTTATGCATATGAGCTTGTAAATCCGGCGGCTTTTGTTCTATTCACGCCTACTAAGGATAGGCTACCGCCGAACGTTAAAGCGCCTATTCCTTCCATATGCATACGTTTTACGGAAGGGGTACACAATCCGCGCGAAGGCGTTAATAAAATGGGCTTAATGCTTAACTTTTGCACCTGGAACCCAGGAACGCACAGGCAAGATAATTTTATACCCAAAGAAGAAGGGGCAGGAATTAAAGGTTATAACGTTAGCGCAACCGCGGAATATAAACGCAACTCCGAAGGGTGGCAAGATGTTTATAATTTTATAGATTTTACACTACGCAAGCTGGAAAGATCCGAATTTGTTGCAGATATGCGAATTGTAGCAGAGGAAGGCATAAAATACGGCATGACCAGCGATAAAGATGGATTAGACGACTTCTACCCGTATTGGCTGGGCTGGATAAGCTTTTCGGTGCAGGCTGGCAATGTTAGGACGCGAAGTTTTGATGATTTTTTGTAAGGGGGAATATAAATGGCAAACACTTATCTTTATGGTGCTTATGGACACCTTGGCGAAACCATAGCTCAAAGTGCAGTACAAGCAGGTACAACGCCGGTTTATGTAGGAACGGCACCGATTAATCTTGTACGAAATTACAAAGATGTAAAAGGCATTAATAAGCCTATTAAACTAAATAATTTTGTAGACGCACAGCGAAAGCTGGGTATTTCCGCGGATTGGAATAAATTCACACTTTGCGAGGTAATGACCGCACATTTTAATAACCCTATTGGCAATATTGGCCCGATTTACGTTATTAACGTCTTGGACCCAGAAACACACAAAAAAGCCGAACAAACTACCAAAAATTTAACTTTTGTAAACGGTAGAGCGGAATTTGTGAGCGATACAATTATCCTTGATACTTTTGCAATTTCCGAAAAAGCCGAGGGCGTAGACTACAATCTAGACTATAACTACACAAAAAATAGCGTAATTATTACCAGTGCAGACGCAGAAAGCCCACTAACAGGTTCGCAAAATGTAATGTTCTATGAAATTGACGCTAGCACTATCACGTCTGACACTATTATCGGGGGAGTAACGGCCAACGGTGAATATAGCGGACTTGGAGCGCTAAAACTTTTATATCAAGAGCAGTATCAGGTATGTAATTTACTAGCGGCCCCAGGGTGGAGTCATGACCCAAAAGTATATAATGCATTAATTAACGCAGCGCAAAAGATTAACGGACACTGGGACGCGTGGGTATGCGCAGATATTCCGTTAAAATCTAGCACACAGGAAGCCGTGGACACTATCCAAAAAGCTATAGATTGGAAGAAAGCCAACGGCTACACAAACGAACGCAGTAAAGTATGTTGGCCGCAAACCATGGACAATACCGAGCAAGTTTTCCACTTGTCTACTTTAGCTATGGTCGAGTACATGCGAGCCGACTATAGCCATGATAGCGTGCCAATGGAGACTTGCGGGAACAAAGAAGTACAGGGAATTAAACAGTATTTTGGGACAGAAAGCAAGAATCAAGGATTTGACCAACAGGACGCCAACGACCTAACAAGTAACGGAATTATGACCATTATCGCTTGGGGTGGTAATTGGGTACTTTGGGGCGACCATACGGCAGCATATAGCTATGGCGCAGATGTAGACGCCAGGGCTATCTTTGACGTAAGTATGCGAATGTTATTCCATATCACAAATAATTTTCAGCGTGAATGGTCCCCAAAAATCGACAAACCAATGACCCTACAGTTGCGCGATCGCATTTTGAACCGTGAACAGGAAAAGTTGGATGCATTAGTGGCAGACGGTGCACTTATTGGAGAACCGCAAATTCTATTTTTAGAAAGTGAAAACAGCACTACCGACCTTATGAACGGCGATTTCCGCTGGGATATTGCCGCAACACCGACTCCACCGCTTAAAAGTGCTACTGTTTATGTTGCTTATACAGACGCGGGCTTTTCGGCGTATTTTAGTGATACGGAGTAAGGGGGATAAACTATGCAATTTCTTAATATTAAAGGCGCTATATTGGGATCCACCGTTTATAAAGACGGAGACCTTGTGGCGCGTGATGTAACAATAACATTACCAGATGTGAGCTTTGCCACAGCCGAGCATAAAGCCATGGGAACGTTAGAACTTCCAATGCTTGGCCAACTTGAAGCTATGGAGGCTTCCGTTACTAAAACAGGTTACGACAAGGGCGTGGCACAGCTAGCAGAGCCTGAAGCCAAGAACCTTGAATTTCGTTTTGTACAGGACGTTATCGGAAGTGATAACGTTAGCAAGCCGGAGGGGTGCAAAGCGTTTATGCGTTGCGTGCCCAAAATCCTTCCAGGTGGAGACCTGGAACAAGGAAGCAAGACAGAGCAACAAATTACTTTTGCAGTAAGCAGATATCAGCTTATTGTTGGGGGAATTGAGATTTGCTTGATTGACCAATTAAAAGACATTTTACGTATTAACGGCAAGGACTACGCTAAGTCTATAAATAGTCTTTTATAAAAATAAGCCCGCGTTTTGCGGGCATATCCATAATAGGGGGAAATAAAAAATGAAAATGAATAAGATTGAATTGCGCCAGCCGATTATGATTAATGGCAAAGAAGTAAAAGAATTAACATACGATACGGCACAAATTACCGTGGAACAGTTTTGCGAAGCAGAGACATACAGCTTTACAGCAGGAGGCAATAAGCCGAAGCTAACTACTCACGAATTTGACCATGGATTGCATATTTATTTAGGCATGTATGCTGTTATTGCAGTAAATCCGCAAATTGATATTACTGACTTAGAGCGTATTAAAGGTTTTGACATGATTAAACTAGCCAATATCGGGAGAAATTTTATTTTAACCGGAGCGGGCGGAAACTTAGAGCAAAGCACCTCCGGAGATACGTCCGAGATTATGCCAGAGCCTTTAACACTAGTCCAGGCGAAATCCGAAAATATAGATTGATTGAATTTTTGCGGGAGTATTCCGAGGCGGCAGAACAGACCAAAGAAGAAAATGATCGTATAAAAAGAGAAATCGCAGCAGCGCGAAGCAAAGCCGGAAGGGGGCGCAAACGTTGAATGGCGTAGTACATGAAACTGTAATACAGATTAAAGGGGTGATGAGCGACAGCGTCCGACAGGCGGTAGCGAAAGTTAATAACGAGCTAGGATTAGTTGATAAAAAAACTATATCTACGGCCGCAAAATTTGCAGCAATGGCTAGCACGGTAGCAGCAACAGCTGGAGGCTTGGCTATTGCTTTTATTAAAAGCGGGAATGATTACATCCGCGCCATGAACGGCGTATCGGCACAGACAGGCATAACAGGCGACGAATTAAAAGAATTTGGCGACATTGCACGTGAAGTATACAAGAGTGGCAAGGGGGAGAATTTCCAGGAAATAGCGGACGCATTAGTTAATATTAGACAAGCCAGCGGATTGGCTGGCGAGGAATTGAAGGTAGCTACAAATTCGGCCATGTTGCTTAAGGATACCTTCGGAATGGAAGTAAACGAAACCACACGTGCCGCAACGGCCTTAATGAAAAACTTTGGTATTAGTGCCGAAGAAGCATATGGCATTATAGCCGTAGGTGCACAAAATGGCGCAAACAAAAATGATGACCTTTTGGACACCTTGAACGAATACAGCGTCCATTATAAGGCGCTTGGCTTAGACGCGGACCAATTTATAACTAGCCTTATAAAAGGCGCCGAGGCTGGTAGCTTTTCCATTGATAAAGTAGGCGACGCAGTAAAAGAATTTAATATTAGAGCAAAAGACGGCAGTAAAACAAGTACAGAAGGCTTCGCAGCCCTTGGCCTAGAAGCGGAAACCATGACAAAGGCATTTGCAGCCGGAGGCGACGCAGCTCAAGCGGCATTTTTCCAAACTATAAAAGCATTAAATGAAATGAAAGACCCCGTCGAGAAAAACGCGGCAGGCGTGGCACTGTTCGGCACGCAGTGGGAAGACCTGGAGGCAGGCGTACTGAATACGCTGGCAAGCATGAGTGACGCAAGCGTAGACGCAGCCGAAGCCCTACGCAAAATGGAAGAAGTAAAATACAACGATATCGGCTACGCCATAACACAAATAAGCCGAACGTTTGGTGACGCGCTTATACCAGCAGCGGAAAAAGCCGGGCAAATAATTTATAAACATATGCCACAAATTCAGGCCAACATTGAGAGAATAACCCCGTCAATCACGGCATTGGGTGAAAGTTTCGCTGAAGCACTTCCAGGAATTATTGACTTTATAGCCAGCGCTGCCAATGAGGCGGCGTATTTTTCAGGCTTAATAATTAATAACTGGAGCACAATAGGCCCCGTTGTTTATGCTGTGGCTGGAGCTTTTGCAGGTTTTAAATTATATAGCTTTGCCCAAAGTGCATGGGCGGCAACAGCAGCAATACGAGCAACCACGGTGGCATTAATGGCAAAAGGCAAAGTTTTAGCCATAGATAAGGCGGAAACATTGTACTTGCAGGCACTATACGCTAAAGACGCAATCATTCGAGGCGTTAGCACGGCGGCCACCTATGCACAAATAGCAGCCACTACGGCATGGAATGCCGTATGCGCTATATCAACCGGACTTACAACTGCACTAGGGGCGGCAATCGCCTTTTTAACATCCCCAATTGGTATTGCTATAGCAGCAATTGCGGCTATTATTGCAATCGGCGTGCTTTTATACCAAAACTGGGGAACGGTTATGGCATACGCCGGACAGCTAGGGGCGTACATTAGTGGCGTATGGAACAGCATATCATACGGATGTTCGGCAATGTGTAGCAGCATAACGGGGGCATTTTCCGCAGCGTTTTCATCTATTCCGGCAATGTTGCAAGGTCCTATAAATGCGGCCATATCCTTAATTAATAGTGCGATTAACGCAATAAACGGGATAGGCGTAACGATACCTGATTGGGTACCTGGCGTTGGGGGACAATCATTCAGCGCTAATATCCCTAATATTCCTACGTTTGCAAAAGGGGGATTTACAAACGGTATAAGTATTGCCGGGGAAGCGGGACAAGAGGCGGTTATATCATTCGACCCGGCACACCGACAAGCTAATATCGGCTATTTACAAGAGGCAGCCGCAAGGCTTGGCGTTACTGATGACATGAGCGTAAATTACTACGCTGACAAACTGGCAGACATGGGGGCTGAAAGTTTAACGACTAGTGGAACAACTATAACGTACAACCTAGGGGGTCTTGTATTTTCCCCTACAGTTACCGTAGCCGGTGGCGATACGGAAAAAGAAAGCATTATAGAGCAGTTACGCAATTATCATGGCGAACTGCTGGAATTAATCGAAGAATTACTGCAGGAAAAGGAGGCCGGAAATTATGGCACAGGTGGGGTATTTTGAATATACGGCTAAAAGTGGCGATAGCTGGGACAGTATCGCGTTTATGGCCTACAAAGTTGAACGCATGAGCCATTATATAATTCAGGCTAACCTGCAATATATTGATGTTTTAACTTTTGAAGGTGGGGAAAGGCTTAAAATCCCAATCGTTGACACATTAGAAACACCAAAAACCTTGCCACCGTGGCGTAGATAGGGGGCTTAAAAAATGAGTATACAAGCAACCTGGCGCGACATGAAGTGGGAAATAAACGAAAAGCGTATTGCTTCGCTTGGGGAAATATCTACCCAAACGGAAGTAAAACGCGTAAGCGACAGCACGAACGGACAGAGTAAAATAACCGGGCGCGAATTGCAGCGCTTATCTATTAGCTACTTTACAAGCTTTGAGGCAGGCGGAAACCCCCGTGAAGAATACAAAACATGGGAAAGTAAAATAGGACTATACGCACCTTTACGTATTGGCGGCAGCCGTTTTGGCCCGTCTAATTTCCAGCTAAGAAGCGCGGCAATAGATAACGCCATGCTAGACACTAAGGGCCGCATACGTAGCGGCACAATATCCCTTGAATTTGTTGAATACGCCGACCAAAAAAGTAGCGGCGATATGGAGATAATTTACCAGGGGAAAGATATTTATCCCGATATATCCATAAAAGCGTGCGAACATGAAATGCACGCAGAAAGCCAAGCCGATAGCCTAATATTGCGCTTTAATGACACGAGCCACCAATGGGACAGTTGGAGTGTAGAACAAGAAAGCACAATAGAGGTAATCGAAGGCGCGGCCCGTACTGGAAAAATGTATATTTACGACGTAACACCACAAAACGGAGTATATACATTAAAAGCCTTTAGCATACCACCAACAAGCAAAAACCGGACAAGTAAAAGCTGGGAAATGGTTTATTTTAGGCAGTTATGCAAAGAAATAGCCCAGCGCCACGGACTGGACTATGAGGAACACGGCGTAACAGACCAGCTATATAACTACGTTGCACAAAACAACGAGCCCGATTTTGTATTTTTGGATAAGCGTTGCAAGCTGGAGGGCTGTTCGTTCCTAGTATTTGACGGAAAGTTAGTAGTTTATGGAGAAAAAGACCTGGAGGCAACAAGCCCACAAATGCTGCTAGAGCTAAACACCGACGCAAAATTCAGTTATAGCGACAATACGGCCAAAAGTTACAAGGCGGCCGAAATCGTAAACGGTACACGCGTAGGAAAATACAGTGCGGCAACAGAAAGCGGTAGCCGTGTACTTCATAAAAATATTACTATTCCAATGCAAAACCAGGTGGAAGCGAACCGATTTGCGCAAAATCTTTTGCGATTAGAAAACAAGAATCAGAAAACGGGAACGATTGATTGGGACATACAAAGGGAACTAGCACCCGGAAGTATGTTACAGCTTAAAACGTTCGGCGTGAAAAATTGGGACGGATACGTATTTGTTTATAGATTGCGCCACGATTATGTGGCGGAAAAGTCTAAAATTTTTGTTAGAAAACCATTGAGCTACTAGAAAGCCTTTAGAAGCTTTTTAAATAGTTTTATATATAAACACTCATGAAAGTAATAAAAAACGCTTAGAGAGGCACAGAGAATTACCAAAAAGGCAAAGGAGGGGGAAACATGGCCGGAAATATTGACAAGGGGAATATTTCACGATTTTTAGAGGAAAAAGACTGGAATGGACACCCCACCAGCGCAACAATTAACCCCTGCACCAATAGCGGAGCAATAACTCCACCACTAACCATACCGTGGTATTTACGCGGCAAAATGGGGGACTTAAAAGTAGGGGATTGCGTTGCTTATGCCCTGTTCGACGACGGAACAGGGGTAATTATCGACCGCCTGGACGGAGAATGGACGGGGGTAATTGACTACCCTACACAAACAACAGGTGACGTTAAACACGATAAAAACGTTACAACGACGGGCAAAACAACTACGCAAGATGTATCGACGGCGTCTATTAGTAGTCTAAACGGACATACACATACCGGAGTACACGGCGAAACTAGTGGGCCACATTAAGGAGGGGGATACCGTGAGCATACAAGCAAGTTGGCTCGATAAGAAATGGACAATAGACATGAACGCCATAAACGGCCTAGACAATATATCCATGAAAAAAGAGTTGGACGTAGAAGAAAATGAAAGTAAAGACGGGAAAAACCCTACCAATACAAAGGGATACAAACCGCAAGGACTAACAACGACTCACAAAGTATCTTTTGCCGTCGGAACAGACCCACGAAAAGAATATACAGCATGGCAGGCACGCGTAGGCAAGCGAGCCGGTTTTTATATAAACGGTACACGTTTTGGGCCGCCTGTTTTAATTTTGGACAAAGTTGAGTTTAAGGCAAGTTATATAAGCAATACCGGGAAAATTTTAGAGGGGGAAATAACTTTGACTTTTACGGAGGACATAAACCAGGCAAAAGCACCAGCAGCAGCAACTGAGCTTTATTTTGGAGATATTGCACTACCGGAAACAACGCCAGGTTATAACCCAAACGCAAAGAACACGGCAAAAAGCGCATATAATGTACGCCCGTCGGCAAGTGCAGCAGTTGAAAAAGCTTAGGGGGTAACAAATATGAAAGCAAGCGGAAACGGCGATCCAGTACAATGCGTCGGAAATTTATTGCGAATAGTACGCGGTGAAGTTCCCTATGAGCGTTTAAAGGGCTTAGACGCTAGTTTAATAGACAAACCGTCTAGCAACGTAAGTGATGAGCTAATGGCAGACGCTCAATGGTTATTAGAGAACTACGAGCCACGTATAAACATTGAAAATATTGATTTAACGGCTGAACTTGCAAAAGCCGGACACTTTAATATTAAAGTAGAAACAAATTAATTGTTTATAGTATATGGACAAAATAGCCGCATTTGCGACGCATGCAACGTGAAAACGGCGGAATTTGTACTCAATGAAAGGAGGAATAGAAGCATGGCTGATATTGCTTTTATGGATATATCGGCGGCGGACATAATAGAGCGATTAGTAACGAAAGTCGAGGAACGATTGGGGGAACCGCTATATCCAGGCGACGAACGCCGACTATTTTGTGAAGCCCTGGCTCCGGTTATTGTGGGATTTATAAACGAGGCAAACGACAACTGCAAACAAAGGCTTTTGCGCTATGCCAGAAATGAAGTAATCGACGCATTAGGGGAACGTATGCAAGTTAAACGCTTGGGGGCTACAGCAGCAAAAACGATTTTAAGATTTAGTCTAGCACAAGCACGCGACCGAAGTACTTTTATACCGCAAGGGACCAGGGCAACGGCGGATGGTTCTTGTCATTTTGCTACCACAGCGGCGGTAACGATACCATCCGGGCAGACTTTTGTAGATGTTACGGCGGAATGTACTACAGGGGGAGCAAGTTTTAACGGATATGGTATTGGTGCAATTTCAACAATAACGGATTTAATTCCATATGTTGCGGGCGTAACAAACCTAGAATCAACCCACGGGGGCGACGATGGAGAACCGCAAGACAGCGGAGGTGAAGGCGACGAACGCTACCGCGAGCGCGTAAGACTTGCACCGGCTAAACTATCAACCGCAGGGCCGGAAGCGTCCTACGTGTATCACGCAATGAGCGCCTCGCCTTTAATCACAGATGTAAAAGCCTTAAACGACCACGAAGCGGGAACGGTTGAACTTATCATAATGACGGAGGACGGCACCCCGTCCGAGGACGTGATAAAAGCAGTACAAGATACTTGCAACGCAAGTAATATACGCCCATTGAATGACAAGCTAATAGTTTCTGGACCGGAGCGCGTAGAATACGACATTGAAGTTAAATACTATGTAACAGCAGATACTGAACAAGCAGCAGTAACGGCAATAGAAGGCGACGGGGGAGCATTAGACCAATATAATGAGTGGCAGCAACTTAAAATCGGGCGAGATATTAACCCCGATAAATTGCGTGGCTTATGCCTGGCACCAGCAAGTGGAACAGGAGCACTACGCATGGAAATAACCGCCCCTGTATTTAAAGTGCTTACAGAAAGGCAATTGGCCAAGTTTAGCGGAACCCTAAGAGTTAGCCACGAGGTAACAACAGAATGAAGTTACAAAATCTAGATATAAATAAATTTATTCCGCTATTTATGAGGGATGACGAATGCATAAAAGCCATAGCGGAAGCGATAAATGACATAACGGCGCATATAGATACCGCAAAGTTACGCACCTGGGACCAATTAGACAAATTAAACCATGAGGAATTGGACGAGCTGGCGTGGGAGCTTAACATATTATGGTATAACGCAGCCGGCACCCTAGAGCAAAAACGCGAGCAAATACGAACAAGCGATGACGTTTGGCGAACGTTGGGTACGCGCTACGCAGTGGAAATGGTAATATCCCAATTATTCGGAAGTGGCACCCTAGAAGAATTTTGGGAGTATGAAGGGGGAGAGCCCCACTATTTTCGTGTAAGATTATCAGACCCTAGTGTATTAACACCAGCAGGGGAAAAAGAGTTTCGACGTGTACTAGAGATTGTAAAGCGTAAAAGCCAGATACTAGACGAAATAAGGCTAGAACTTAAAACACAATTTAATGCTTTTATTGCAATAATTCCCCATGATATATCACGCGAATTACACACAATTATAGTAAATTTAGATAATAAATTTATAGGGCCTAATGTTTACACTGGTATGGCTATACTAGATAGCACCAAAGAACGGCATAAATGGCCAAGTTAGGAGGAAACATGAGTACATTTACATTAAATAGTATTACAGTTCAAGGTCTTAATATAATTGCAAAATTGGTAGCAGGTTCACAACTGGAATTTACACGCATAGCTGTAGGGGACGGAGCTATGCCAAGTGATAAAACTCCTTTAACCGTAACAGATTTAACGCATAAGCTTTTTGATGTCGATATTAATAGTGTTGTTAATAATGATAATGGAAGTGCTACAGTAAAGGGCGTCTTTAGCAATACAGCTAGCGAAACGGGATTTTTCTATAGAGAATTAGGGCTTTTTGCTAAAGACCCAGATACTAAAAAAGAAATTTTGTATTGTTATGGTAATGCAGCTGCTGACGCAGAATGGATAAGTCCAGCTGGTTCTAGTAGTGTGATAGAAAAAGAAGTATCAATTATAACACTTATTGGTAATGCAGAAAAAATAACAGTATCTTTAAAATCTGGAATTTATACAACAAAGGAAGATTTAGATAATTTGTTGGATTTTAGACATCAAAGTACAGATTATAAAGTAGGAGATAAAGTTTTATGTGAATATAATTGCATGTTATTTTTAGAATGTACAAAAGCTGGAACGACTGATAATAATATATTAAATACAAGAGGTTTTATACATGGACAAGTTGTACATGATGGAACAGTAGAATGGACAGTACGAACAAATATAAAAAGTATTAATAATTTAAAGGCAGATAGCAATGGTAATGTAGCAATAAATGATTTTTTAGAAAAAACAGGGGGAACAGTTACAGGTGATATAAATGCTAGTGGTTATAATATTACTGCTACTAAATTTATAGGTAAACTTCAAGGCAAAGCAGATAGTGCAACTAATGCAGAAACTGCTAATAAATTAGGAACTTCTACAGTGGGAAGTGCTACCAAGCCAGTATATATAAATAATGGTGTTGCAAGTGCTGTTAGTGTAGATTTATCTACACTAGCACCAAAAGAAAGCCCTGGATTAACAGGAACACCAACAGCTCCAACTGCTAATGTAGATACGAATGATACACAAATTGCTACTTGTGGATTTGTTAGAAATGCCATAGCAAAATATGCTCCCATGTTAGATACTATGAAAAAAATATATCCAGTTGGAAGTATTTATATATCTACAGTTAGCACTAATCCAGCTACATTGTTTGGATTTGGTACTTGGAAAGCAATGCCTGCTGGTCGTGTATTATTAGCACAAGGTAAGAGCGATTGGGGTACAACTTATGAAGCAGGCTCTACTGGTGGTGAAGCAACTCACCAACTCACTGTAGGGGAATTACCTGCTCATAGCCATAATGCAACTACAAATACAACTGGCAATCATACACACCCAATACCGTTATATACAGTTTCAGGTGGAGGTCCTGCTGGAGAACCTAAATATGACCCTAATAATGTAATCAATAATGGTACTTCTGGTTCATCTGGTAATCATTCTCATACCATTTCTATCAGTGATACTGGAAGTAATCAGGCGCATAATAATTTATCACCATATATTGCAATATATATATGGAAAAGAGTAAATTAATCTGTACGTTTCCACATGTAAACTACTATATATGGTTCCATGTTGTTATGTGATTGGCTATTGCCTGTATTATCTACTGTTACCACATGACTATGTGCAGCATTTAAAGAAACATTCCAAGACTCCCACGAAGAACCATCTTGTAATCCTTTAATGTATGTTCTTTGCATTAAGTTTAAGGCTCCTGTAGCAGTACTACCACTACGTATTACTACACTACCAATTTGACCATTAATATTTGTAGTATTGGTACTAGCACTATGATTGTGTGCTGGCATTTCCCCTACAGCTATTAAACTGTTCTACGCCACATATAACAAGTGTAATAAGGTTGCAT
>ERZ791794.116-NODE-116-length-72317-cov-5.049639_pt1 | contig 72317 bp, 72 predicted proteins | sample MGYA00510312_ERZ791794 | MGnify/ENA primary metagenome ERZ791794 (study PRJEB30046, sample SAMN00791977) | human gut metagenome | study: EMG produced TPA metagenomics assembly of the A metagenome-wide association study of gut microbiota in type 2... | reverse complement strand
TATAATATTTTTCACTCCTTTCTCTGCCAGATGCTCATCACCTTGCGGCGGATAGCAACGATGTTCAGGATGGAGACTATCAGGAACAGAACCAAGCCCAGGCAGATGGCTGGGAGCATCGTGCCTTCGTTGAGATCAGGGAAGATGGCTTCGATGAAGTCCATGTAATAGCCACGAACGAAGAAAAGAATGACCCATGCAATGATGAGAACCACTACATTCAGCGAGATGGTGAGCACCTGGTATGGTTTCGCCACATCGTTAGGACTATAACCTATCAGCAGCAGATTCTCCAACTTGGATGAGTTCTTCTGTACCAGCAGATAGATGCTGAGCATCAGAATATAGAAGCTCAGGATAGAAATCACCAGTCCGATTATCATTACCAGCGACACCATCATGCGCAAGAAATAGGTGGTCTTCTCAGCATCCAGCTTGTCGGTTTCAACCTCATAGCCGTTATCATCCAAATATTTGGTGATGCTCTCGTCACCCGGATTTCCTACTTCCACTATCAGTCGGTTAGGATCGCTCTTCTGGTTAGGTGCGAACTCCTGGTTGCTCCAATCCATGAACGCCTGTGGCACGAGGATGGTGTTGAGGCGTGAAGAGAAACCGATCACCTTTCCTCTAAACTGCTCCTTCTTGCCGCCCGCCTGAATCTGGATGTTGAAATCTATCATTCCCATCAGACCATCGCTTATCTTTGGCAGCGAGTGGCTCTGGGCGAATCCGAAGTTATACATATTAATATAGGTACGCGGAAGGATGATAGGCACTTCCTTGGAACATGGAGTATATTTCCAGTCCTTGAGCGGCACATCCACGAAACCATCGGGAACACTCTCGAAGAAGAGTTCGCTGTTGAGTACATTCACGCCGTTTACGCCCATCTGGGCATCTACCTTGTATTCGGTGGAGGTAAACTTGCCCACCTTCTTCACGAACTTCTGATCACTTACATCATCTATCTCGGCACCCGAGAAGGTATTTGAGCGACCGCTGATGGTATTTCCCATACCTATCTTCTTGCTCATGATGAGATAGTCGGCTTTCATAAAACTGTCTTCCTGGGTGAAGACAGGCAGCACGTCCTTATAAAACTGGAAGCCGAAAAGGACGATGAGCATACCGAAGAGATTGGCAAAGGCAAAGCCTGCAAACTGAGGTATACTGATATGCTGACGAAGTAATTTCCAAACTAAATTCATTTTATACTGTATTTACTAATGTTTTAGCGTTCCTTTCGAAACAATTTATAAACTTCATATTAATTATATTTTACTTTTTTATTTTATTTGCCATTTTAGCCTCATCATATTTAGTTATCGTCTTCAATACATTGATGCGAAACACCGTGGAAGGATGGTCACTATTCTTTTGGTCTATCTTTGGTTCATCCTCACCAAGTATCTCAAGCATTTTTATCATATAATTTGGGTCTTCACCTATCCATTGCAAAAAGCGATAAGAGGCTATATCTGCTTCCATTTCTTGGTTTCGGCTATATTTCAAATGATACCTTCCATAAGCATCTACAGTAGCCCATTCTAGATTTTTGTCCAAACCATTCCTCACATCTTGCCAAGCTTGCTCCCTTTCCTTCTGACCTGCTGGACTATTATCAGAATACATAGCTTGACCTATAGCAGTGCCTGCTGCCTGAATGCCAAAAGCAACACCAGCAATTATTTGATTACGCTTCTCTTTCTTCTTTACAGCATACAAGTTTTGCATGGCATGCCCCAGAGCATAATGAGCCAATTCATGCCCAACCACAGCATATATTTTTTCAAAGGTTCCCATCTTATTAAGAAGGCCACTATTAAGAAGTATTATAGCATCAGGCGTGGAATAAGCATTTACCTCACGGTCTCCAACTATATAAACCTTCATTTGCGGATTGTAAACCTTAAGATTGAAAAATTTACATACCGAATCAAGAACTTCAACAGAATTTTCATCAGCCAATCCCTTTTGTAAATCAGTTCTAAACATCAAATCTTTTTTTATCTCCTCAACAGCAGAGATTGCTGTGCTCTTACTTTTTTTCAAGGCAGCTTCAAACTTTTGATACTCTGCATTATATTTAGGCAGATTCCACCAGAAGGTAGCAGGATTGTCGTTAGGCAAAGCCATAACCTCACTTGGCACATCAAGTTTCTTGATGAGTTGGAAACATTCTGCTTCTGTTTGAGCCTCAGCAATAAATATATTGCAGACTAATATTAATACAAATAACACCTTCTTCATATCACAAACTAAAAATTAAAAATAGAACTCCCAAAAATACAAGAATAATATTTGCAAAAGCTAAGTGTAACCAATAGCCAACACTTCTTTTACCATCTGTATGTATATGTTCACCCACAATAGCACCTAGACTTCCACCTAGCACTACAGAAATGAAACAGCCAAAATGCCAAGACAAAAGAATCTCAACTACATCAGTTGCTTTTATACGAAAGGCCATAAAATAGCAGAAGCATATCTGAACGAGAAATGCTCCTACTATCTGGCTATCTCTTACTACACCTTTCCGTTTGTATGCAGCGACAACCGCATATAAAAAGGATATAAGTAAAAGGACTACAAAAGTTCCCATAAATAAATATGCAATAAACGAAATGTACTAACCCTTACAACATATTATTTTGGCGTAGCCAATTCTTTCCATTAGATGTAGCACAAAATATCAGAAATGCCACACAAGGGATTCCTACCATAGCTAAAATGATCAATGTTCCCATAATCTTACCTCCTATTTGTTTTTTGTTTATTATTTCTGTTCATATTATTGTTTCTTTTCTTTTTCTCTTCTTCCTCCTTATCTTTATCGCGAGTCAATATAAGACCGCAAACCAAGAGCAATAGAGCAACACTTCCGCTTAACATGTATATTAACCAGCGTTTATCTTCCAAGTCTTTCATTAATGACATTGCAAATATCGCAGTCAAGAAATACTTAGAAACATCTATCATATATTTACCTAACTCTTTATTCCACATGCAAATTTACAACTATTATTCGTTATTTCAAAATTTCTGTTCCATTTTAATTATCCAACATTTACCATTCTTCTTGCAGGAAGTCCCTGGATTTCTCTCAGCACCTTATTTTCTGCTCTTAGAGCAATCAACTCTTCATACACAGAAGAATCACTTGTAGCAACAGCCTCAGCATTAGAGGATGCACCATTAATTAACTCTGCTGGCATCACACCTAGAACCTCCGCTATTCTCTCAACCAGCCCAAGGGTCAAATCACATCCTTCCATTATAGCCTCTACCTCTGAGCGAGATATACCAAGCATAGAAGCAAGTTTTATTTCCCCTATGCCTTTTTCTTTTAAAATCGCTTTTAACTTTAAGATATTCAGCAATGAGGTTTTGGTTTCCTCTACAGAAGAAGAAAACAACTTAAAGAAATCATAATCAAGAGCATTACATATCTCAACCAACTTATCAGAGTCGATTGAAGACTTGGATAGAACACGATTGACATTTTGATTAGGAATGCCGATTCTACGTCCAAATTCTGACTTAGTAATACCTAACTCGTTGATTCTTTGTTCAATAGCTAGTCCAACATTAATACTTCTGTCCATAATATTAATCATTTTAATTGTTAATATCAATCAATACAGCTTATTATTTCTTAAATAACCAATCATTCTTGATTACTTTCAAGCTAAAATGATTATCTTTGCACCGTAAAGTTAGTAAATAAATAAATAAGTACCAAATAAAATTGAAGAAAAATGAAGAAAGATAGCAAAAAATCTCACGATGCACCATTAAGGCTGTTCGTCTATCCTTTTCACACTACGCTTACAGCAGGATGGAAAGACCGTGAAGGAAGCCTACATGACGGTCAACCTATATGGCATGGAATGGAGGTCAGAATGTGTAGAGACGATGAGGAATACATCAACCTAGCCAAAGTCTGGCACCAAGGAAAAGAACTTCCAAAAAGCAACTACGAGGATTGCCTCCTTGATTACGCTGACGGCATGACTACAGAAGTCGGTCATACATATACAGACCCAGATGGCAGTCGTGGATGGCTCACTGATTCTGGAGCACATCTATTCGAAGAAATAGTTCAATGGGCATACCTCAAAGATATTGTTCCTATCAAATTAAAGAAAGGAGGCAAATAATGAAAAAGAACGAAAATGACAATTTAGTAGCTCACTTCCATTCTCTGTGTGAAGAGAAGAAGTTGAAGGATGAGATTGCCAAGCAGCAGAAGAGACTCTGGCTCAGAACTAAGATTCATGAGATTATTGGAATGCCAGAAAAAAGCACCTTCGAGGAAATCTTTAATTGGATATACCAGGCATCTATCTACGAGTGGGAAGGCATGTTGTATTGCTACAAGTATGCAGCAAAATCAATAACCCATTGGGATAAATACAATGAATCCTTGAAATATGCCAAGGAACTTTACTCATTCCTCAAATAGAAACAAAAGAAAGGAGACAAGACAATGCAAAAGATAATGTTCAATGACCAGTACGGTCTCACCCAAGCAGTTCTCGATGGTCGCAAGACCCAGACCCGAAGAATCGCCTACCAAGAACCTTTCAGGCGAAACTTCAACTGCGGTTTCTGCACGGAAGGAAAAGACAAGGGCAAGCTCACCATCAACGATGGAAATGAGATTGTGGCGAAGTCACATTATAAAATAGGTGAAGTCTTGGCAGTCGCACAAAGATACGAGGACATACCAATGGAACCATCCATTAGGACAATTCTATGCAAACATCCAGGATGGAACAACAAGATGTTCGTCACAGCAAAAGCGATGCCTCATCAAATCAAGATTATCAACATCCGTGTACAGCACCTACAGGACATCAGCACAGATGACTGCATGAAGGAAGGAATTTTCTGTAGCCACATCGATGGTATTAACGATGCTTTTTCATACGATGCCACAAATGATAGCAAGCGTAAGAAATGGTGGTATGACTCTCCAAACGTGGCATACTGGATGCTTTGCGACAAACTCCACCTCATTTGGAACTTCAGTACACTCGTCTTCGTTTACGATTTCGAACTAGTTAAATAATAATTCATCATCAATATGAAAGAAGAAACATTACCACTCAGACCTCAGATTAGGGAACTGGCGTTAGGTCAAGCCATCGACTTCCCTATCAAGAGAATGCTATCGGTCAAGAGTAGTTGCACTGACCTCGGTGCCATCTACAGCCGAAAGTTCAAGACCAAGCTCAACCGTGAGCAAGGAGTTATCACAGTTACAAGAATCAAATAAAACAAAATAGTCATGAACCAAACAGTACAAATCCAGTTCGCTGACAAGATGGTCTCATTCGACACATTCCTATCAGCCATACGCAATGTAGTCCAGGAAGAAATTTCCAAGGCTGTAGGCAAGCGACCATTCATCACCCAAGCCAAGGCATTCGATACCTTCGGCAGACGCAATGTAGAGCGATGGGTGAAGGAAGGCAAGGTCAAGGTCTTCGGGCGTGGCAAGAACGGCAAGATTACTCGCTACGAATACCGACTGTCCGAGCTGGAAGCCTGTGCCTGTAAAGTTCAAGACTATCTACATCCCACATAGGAAATTTTACTTTTAGAGAATAGACATAAGCTAACATTGCAAACAAGAAAAGCTCGCTGTGAAGCGAAACTTATCGTTGAAACATTCAAAAGGTGCCTGGGCAAATATCCCTGCGAAAACAGTTCTTCATCATTAAAAATCTGATAAGTACAAATCCTACTCAGGCACCTTTCTTTACACGGTCGGCATTGCAATCTTGCATGTAGCCTAGCCCATCGGGGGCGATGTTCATAACAAACGATTGATTGTTTAAATGCTTTTTTACTAGGTTCACCATGATTTCTGCGAAAAAGAACTAAGCAGATAGGCACAAGGGTTCGACTCCCTAACCGACCACCATTACAAACAATATAAAACGATAAAGTTATGAAAACAATTAAGATTATCTTCTGCATTGCCATCTGGCTAGTCCTTGGATGGCTCTGCCTCAGTAAAATCTCACAGGGCATCCACGATGAGAATCTGATTTCTCAGATGCCACAGTGTACATACGATGAGATAGTCGATACGCTCACCTCTCGTAATGGCTTCCAGCCTACAGAGCATCAGATAGTAACCTACTATTATGAGCGATTCAAGAAGTAAGAGCACCTATGCAGCTCGCAAGTGCCTCCTCTGGCCAAATGGGCGTAACTGCATCAATGGCAAGTATTGTCTTAAATACAAGATGTACGTGCAGCATCAGGAGAAACTTCTATGTGAATAACTTTTTAAACTAAATAATATGGAACAGAATAACAAACAGGCGATGCCATGTTTCGAACTTGGCAACCTTTACGTCTTCAAAGAAGAAGACGAGGACGGAGAGCTGACAATCATCGGCAAGCTCATCGGCAAGAACGAGAGCGAGGACACGCTGACATTCGGCAACCAGTACGAAATCGAGAACGAGAAGTTCGTGACCGACCAAGCCTTCGACCTGCGTATCAGCGTACACGAGGAACTGCGAGAAGCAACAGAGGGCGAAGCCGCCACGTTCCAGGAGGCTTTCACTCTCTGGAAGAAGAGCAAGAATCAGCCATCATTCAAGATATTCGATAAGGTTCTTGTGCGTAACAGCGATGAACATAAATGGAGACCAGCAATCTTCGCACGAACACGTATAGGTGAATCCCCATACAAATACAACGCTTTGCTATTATGCACCGGGCACGTAGGTGACTTTATCCAATGCATCCCATACAAATACAACGCTTTGCTATTATGCACCGGGCACGTAGGTGACTTTATCCAATGCATCCCATACAAAGGAAATGAGAATATGGCATTCACCACAGACCCATTTTAGGTAACAAGATTAAGCAATATGAATCACGCTAGTTTATTCAGCGGAATCGGTGGCGCAGAGGTCGCTGCATCCATGATGGGATGGCAGAACCTCTTCCATTGCGAGATACAGGAGTTTCCTCGCAAGGTGCTCGACTACTGGTTTCCTAATTCAGAAAGTTATGAAGACATTACCAAAACAGACTTCACAAAGTGGCACGGCAAGGTCGATGTTCTCACAGGAGGATTCCCCTGCCAACCTTTCTCCCTCGCTGGCAGAAGAAAGGGAGCGGACGATAACCGCTACCTCTGGCCACAGATGCTTCGAGCGATACGGCAGATACACCCCACTTGGGTCGTTGGTGAAAACGTTGCTGGAATCAAGACGATGGTGGAGTCCTGCCAAGTCACTCAGATGGGACGCTCAGACTATCTTTTCGAAGAGAATCACCTATACCGAGAGGAAAGCCGATTCACCCTCGACAAAATCTGTGCAGACCTCGAAGCCGAAGGATATTCCGTCCAACCGATTGTTATTCCAGCTTGTGCCATCGGAGCACCGCACAGAAGAGACCGAGTCTGGATTATTGCCCACCGTTCAGACCCAAGGGCTGAAACAGTGCAACAAGAAGGGCAAGACGGAATTTGTTCCGCTAGACCTTCTACCCACACCCAATGCGATGGACATAGCCCACAAGGACATGGAAATCAACGAGCGAGGGCGAAGAAATCCGAAGAAAGGCAAGACAGACCACAGCCTAGGTCTAGAAGACATGGCAGTGGCAAAGCTCCTTCCTACACCAGAGGCAAGCGACAGGGGGGGGTGGTCGAACAAACAAGAGTCTTTCACCGAATGCAGCAGAACGCCCAACCTTGGCACTCGCCGCTCGAAAAGGCTTGCTTCCAACACCTTGCAGCATAGAAGCCACCAAGTTCACCAAGACCATCAATCCCAAATCCCAGATGGGGCAAGGTCTAACAGCCTTAGCGGTCAATGGTCTTCTTCCCACTCCTACGGCAATGGAGGTAAAACACTCCAACCGAGTGAAGGGACTGAAAGAACAGGGTGCAAAAGGGATGTACAGCCGAAAGAATGGAGCACTTCGCCCGAATGGGCTGACCGACTTTCTGGATTTCCACTATCTCCTCACGCCAATGGCTGCGGATGGGATGAGGGCGAACATGAATATGCAAGCTCTCAAAAACCACAACAAGGAGAAAGCCAATCTATCGGAGCAGATTGCCCACAAAGTAGGTGGCGGAACTTCCCAACTCAATCCCCTGTTTGTAGAGGAAATGATGGGATTCCCTTTGATGTGGACAGCCTTACCATTTCTTTCCCCAAGTGGCGACAAGAATCCATAAAGGCTTACGGCAATGCCTGGGTGCCACAAGTGGCTTACGAGATATTCCGAGCCATCGAGGCAGAAGAAAACAAATAAATGATAGAAATCGTAAATTCTACATTCCAAATAAAGAAGAATAAATGAAAACAGATGGCTACATATTTACTCCAGAGTTGTTGCAGTGGCGTTACTTCCATCGTCCTGTGGTCGTTCAGGTGCTCATCCATGTGCTTCTCTCCTCCGCTCACAACGAGGCTTCCGCTGCCACCCTCTCCTATCGTGATTTGGCTCTACAGCTCCATACCACGGTCAAGACCATCCGTGTCGCCATCGATGTGCTCATAGCCGAGAAAATCATCACCAAGTGCTCTGCTCCAAGAGCCTCAACCAAACTCTACGTTAACAGTTCTCACCCCCTATCCCACTGCATCATACCGTGGCAAAGAGACCAAGGGGCACAGGTTACGGCACACTTCGGGGCACAGATTGGGGCACAATCTAGGGCACAGATTCAATCTTCCGAAGTTCCTTTAAATAAAGGCGATTCCGAAGATTCAGAAGCTAGCAAGGGCACAGATAAGGGCACGAATAGGGCACAATCTAGGGCACAGGCAAAACAAGGGGCACAGCCAAGGGCACAATCTGGGGCACAGATTTCACACTCCGAAACCCCTTTAAATAAAGGTGATTCCGAAGATTTAGAGATAGTCAAGGGCACAGATAAGGACATAGCAAAGGGCACAGAAGTAAGAGAAAAGAAACAAATAAAAGAAAATCTTTCCCCTGAAACCCCTATAAAAGAAAACAAACAAAGAAAAGAGAAAGCCCACCCCCAAACACAAAAAAAAGAAAAAGAAAAAAAGTCGGGGGATGCTGAAACTCAATTCTCGGAAGTGTTAAGGCTCTTCAATCGCCTCTTCCTGGGCACGCAGGTAAAGCCAATCTCGAAGATGACTCCCGACCGCAAGAAGCTTGTCGCCAAGTTTATCTCTGATTACTCCTTCGAGGACATTGAGCCGATGCTTCGCAAGGCACTCGATTCCGACCTTCTATCCGGGCGCAAGGATGGTGGATGCTATATCTCCTTCAACTGGCTCTTCAATCCAAAGAACTACGAGCCTCTGATGGAAGGAACGTTCGACAATCCAACCATCCAAGCCTCGGCAACAGAAAAGAAGCCTTCCAAGCCTCAGCAGAAGAAGACACCTAGCCCACCATCATCTGATGACAGTCTGTCAATAGGCGAACGCTGGAAACTAGCCCAACAGTCACAGCAGTCAGCGGAAGCCTACAGAGACAAGGTTAATCGTTCCATCATCTTGGGGCATATCGACAACCTCAAAAAGCATCCGCAAGACAAACAAGCCTTGCAGTCGCTCGAAAGATTCTATCGGGACGGAACTATTCAGCGTCTTGGCATCGACTGGACCCCACCTGTGGAAGAGGAAACGAAAAACCTCCTCGACTTGGACGATAAGACACAAAACTATCTCCAGTCCCTCCTCAGCGACTAAGTGCAAACATAAAGTGACAATTCAAAAATTCTAAGAGTTATGGACAAACAAGAATTAATAGACCGTCTCAACGGCAATCATCCCGAGTACACGCAAAAGCCTCAGCACAAGAAGGTGCAGCGTGAAGGTCAGTTGCAGATAGCCTGTGTACGATGGTTTCGACTACAGTACCCAGCTTTCTCCACACTCCTCTTCCATCCCAAGAACGAGGCAGACGGTGCTACCAGTGGCAAGAAGCTAGCCATCAATGCAGCATCGGGCGTGGTCCCAGGCGTTCCCGACCTCATCCTTGCTCTCCCTTCCATGAAGGATGGCAAGACAGGCATCATCTACGAGAACCCAGAAGTTTACTTCGGCTTGGGCATCGAATTGAAGTATGGCAAGACCAACAATCAGTCTGCCAACCAGAAACGCTTCCAGGGCTATTGGCAGTGCGCTGGCTACAAGTACGCCCTCTGTCGTTCTCTCGAAGATTTCATCGAAGTGGTCAAGGCTTACATGCAAGCAGCCGAAGCCAACGCCTTCGAGAAAGTTCGCTCCTATCACCTCATCAATGATGATACTGAGCACAACAAGCAAGTATTAAACAAAATCATTAAAAACAAAAAGTAATATGGAAATCGGATTTATCATCATCATGCTGTGCCTGGTTGTTATGGCCAGCACATTCATCTATCTAGTTTACCACCATGGCCATCGCTCCTGTAAGGGTTGCAAGTTCTTCCGTCCTACGGAAAACAGTAAGTATAGCGGAACATGCAACGGCTTCGGTCATCATCGCTTCCACTGGGAGTGCTGTGGAGAATGGAAACGTAAAGCAACCAACCAAGAGGATGAATTTTAAAATCATGCATCTATGGGCAATTACATCAAACAAAGCCTGATGCAGCCAACACCATCAGTTGCTAATCAGGAGAAAATGAGAATGTGCAAGTTCTGTGTACATAGCCACATCAGCGACCTCGGCTACAACCATTGCTGGAAGTCAGATAGTGTTACGTATAATGGAGATTCGCCTACAGGCATCTGTAGCGCATATAGGGATAAGAGAATATGGGAGCCTTATTATTTCTCTGGTCTCATGTCACACTACAGAGGGAACATCTGTTGGGCAAGACCAGTGTATAACTCTCCCAAAAAGGGAAAGAGCCGTATTTTCAAATACGAAGTCATCGACCCGATAGCCTCAACAATAGCAACCCTATTGCCCAAGGAGTTCGCCAAGGAATACATTCCAGCCACTCCTGGCTCCAAACCTCCACATACGATGAAGGAGTATGAGAAATTTGACACTTATTGCTTCGGTGGCTACGACCCACAGCTAACCGAGAACCAAGAGGCAAGAAATTACAATGAAGCTCACTGGCAGGAAATCCTAGCCCAGGAAGCAATCGAAGAACAATTAAAACAAAAAGCAATATGAAAAAAAGATATTTTTACGTAGTCGCATCATTCATGCGCAAAGACGTAGCCCACACATGGCGTAAGGTTGACTTTACCATTATGAAGGATGATGGTTCAGCATTATTCCCTCTCATGGAGGCTTTCAAGGCGATTAATGAAGGCTATTCAGAGATTGCTGAACCTGCTACTATCCAGTTTGACAGCTGCATAGAAATCAGCAAGGAAGACTATGAAGCTTTCAACAAGCTCAATAATTCAGTCAAAGTGAATAAGTAGCGTATGGAAAGAACAATGAAGACTGTGGATAAGTATTTATCAGATATGAAAAAGTTAGAAACTTTAGTTAAGCGCAATAAACGTTTGATTATTTTGAAAACAAGAAAGATTTGGTAAAAGCCACCGTTCCCAGCGATTCCATCGCTGGTCCCTCAAAAGAATATGAACAAAGTAAGAATATTAAGGAAATGGAAAAGACAATTTATATTCCAGGTGATTTGGTGATGACCAACGGCATTCCTATCGGAACGAAAAAAGGAATTGTTTACCAAGTCACAGAAAGCAATGCTGATAAATGTGCAAAAGTGAAAGATGGAAATGCTTTCACTGAGCTTAAAGGTTCCGTCACTCTTTCCAACTTAAAAGGAAAAACCATTAAAGATGATGGATTTCTGTTCTGTGACAGTGGTGCATGGGTGAAGGATATTGTTCCCATCCCTCTTACTCCTTCCATACTAGAAAAGAACGGCTATAAGCAAATAGTCAATCATAGCTATATTTACCAACATATAGAAAATGATTGCTATGAAATCTGGAAAAATGTGAAGAATTGGACTATGTATTGGAGAGGTGTAAACCTATGCAGCTTCAAATATTTGCATGAGTTACAACATATCCTCTTATTCCTTGGTCTAAATTCAGAAATGGAGGTGTAGCGTATGAAGATTCATTTATGGCTTTCCTCATGTTGTTGTGCAGCAGATGAGCATGAGACTGGATGTTATCCTCGTTCTTCATTCAAGCCGAAGCCAGAGCTTCCGGTTGGAACAATACTCACTGTCAAGGAGAAATGGCAAAACTTCTACGGAAAATACTACCGCTGCTATCTCCCAGACGAAATGAAGGACAAAGGATATTCCATTCCTTACTACGACATCCCTGCCGACATAGCAGAAGTAATAGAACTATAATTATTTTAAATATTTACAATTATGGAAGTAACAATAACATTAACTATTTGCCTGAGCCTGGTCTTTGTAATCACGCTTGGCATCGTCTCTTGCACGCTAAGAGACAAAAACTTCAAGGTCCGCTTTGATGACAGAAACAAGCGTATGATGCGAATTATCGCAGAGCAGCGTGATGAACTTATCTCATACAGAGAGGCTATCAAGAAAAATGATGCCAATCTAGAAAAATCTCTAGAGGTATTAGCTTCTGCTTCCGATGTTATCAACACCAGAATATCTCGGTTGAATGATACGGAAGAACTTTTAGCAATGGTCAAGGTCGAACTTGGAGATTTGAATTTGGGAACAGATAAGGTTTCTAAGAAAATGGATGAAGCTATTCGGTCATTCTCTTCATGCGTAAAGAAAATTGAGAATAATAATGAGGTATCATTCAAACACTTTGAACAATATCTTGTCAATCGTCCATCATATCTCTCCCCAGACGAGAAGAAGCATTTCAAGAAATATATGCTATCATGTGCAAGAGGCTATACATATATTAGCAATATGCCAAACAAAATGGACTTATATTTTGTCCGTCTTGAAGATGTAGTAAAAGCACTTGAATATATAGGAAAAGGCGAATGGGATTCACAATACTGTTTAATCCCTGCCGAAGAAGATTTAGCCAATGGACAGAATACAGAACGAAATCAGTAAGCTTCGCAATGAGCAGCATTTGAGTGAAAGACTGCAAGCAGCCCAACTTCGACAGATAAAGCGTGAGCACGATGGCCTCCACAAGTGGATAACCATCACCCCACGCCTCAAACTCCTCTGCCGAATAGACGAGCAAGGCAACCTCCTCCCAGAGGAGCTAGACCGCATCAAGAAAGTTAAACAAACATTAGGTATCAAATAAACTATGAGTGAAGAATCAGCATTATCCTTTCGCAAGCTAGTTTCAGCTATGCGAACAACCGAAAAGGAGTATTGGGCGCACCGAGACAAGAAGATGCTTCGCCAATCCATTGAACTGGAAAAGCGTGTCGATGATATTATCTTGAAGGCAGATGGCTCAGCCGTCCCTCAGAACGACAACGGCACATTCTTCCTTCTGGTGGCAGAACTTAGAGCCTCAACCATCCAATATTTCCAAGAGAAGAAGAAGGCACAGCCCGACAAGGAGCTGGTCAATACTCTCTTCAATACCATCAAGGAGAAAGAAGCCAAGCTAGACAAGATGCTCATCCGACTCAAAGATGAGCAAATTAAGAAAGATGGATACAGCATCCAGTACCACGTCATGGAACGTATGCCAAGAGCACATCAGGCTCGTTCTATCTTTAGTTCCTCGGATGAGCAGCTTGCCAATATAGAGTTGAATGACCACTACCGCCATCCCGACCCTCCTGGCACAATGTATTTCATGTGCAAGAAATATCTTGGCAAAGACGGAAAACAACTATCTCAGGAAGAGGTAGACAAAATTATTAATAACAAATTAAATTCTTAAGATTATGAACAAGAAAGAAAACAAGCCTCAGGAAGAGGCTAAGACACAAGACAAGTCTCAGAACCAGCCAAAGGAGTCCTTCGTTGGCACAGGTAACGGTTCATCCCTTCGTTCTCGTACTGGATCATGGTTCGAGTGCAAGGTGCGCTATGAGAAGACTCAGGACGATGGTAGCGAGAAAATGGTAAACGAGTTGTACGTGGTCGATGCCCTATCCTTCACCGAGGCAGAAGCAAGCATCATTGACAACATGCAGGTCTATGCCTCTGGTGAGTTTAAGGTTGCCAACATCAACCCGACCAACTACAACGAGATTTTCTTCTCAGATATTGATGACGATGATTTATGGTTTAAGGCACGTTTGGCTTTCATCACCATTGACGAGAAGAGTAACAAGGAGAAGCGTTCCTATGTCAACTATCTTATCCAAGCCAAGTGCATCGAGCGTGCAAAGCGTTACGTTGACGAGGTTATGGGCAAAACCATGATTGACTATGAGTTGAAGAGCCTCAGCGAGACCAAGATTCTTGATGTCTTCGAACATAAAGCATAAGTTGCGCAAGTTATCACTTCTGTTCCGCACAGAAGTGGTAACTTAGCCCACATTATTAATATATAATATCAAACATATATGAAAAAGTTGAAACGTTTCTTCATTTATCTCCGTCTCTGGTTCATCCGCAAGATGGGCTACACCCTCCCATCCCTCAGAGAAGCTACTAGCGTTGTGCCTGGAGAGTTCTACGACCTCTTCGGGCGCATTGTTCGAGCTGTACCTAACAAGGAATCAGCCTCACCACTGGCAAAAGGCAACTTTGAGTATGAGGAAGTCCCAGAGCATTGCCTTAACTGCGATTTGTTCAAAGAGCACATTCCTTGCTCCTTCAATCATCGTATGCCCAACGGCTGCGATATTTGCGACAATCATCATTTCGAAATCATCTGCATTAACAGAGGTAACATCTAAAGCATAATGAATATGAAACAGCAGAAGTCAAATTACAAGCTCGACAAAAAGACTGGCCACCTTCTCGAAGTCCCTTCCAAGAAGCAAGTTCGTGAGCACGTAAAGAAGGTACGTGAGCAGACTAGCCAAGAGCCTCAGCAACCAATCACAGTGCATGAGACCCAAGCCGACAAGAATTTCAAGAATGTCCAGAAGGTTCTCGACCGTATGCACGCCAAGGCGAAGCTCCCCGACTTCCTCCACATGGCACGCAAGAAGTTCCTTTCCACCGTCTGCGTTATCAACCACCCCGGCAAGCAGCGTAGCCTCCTCCCCGACAAGAAAGGGCGCTATGTCATGCTCTGCCACCGTAAGATGGCAAAGGTCTTCACTGCCGATGTCTGCCTTCTTGTAAAGATTCAGAAGTCCTTTGTTGAAATCATAGATGATACACTTCTTGAATGCACAGTACACAAAGGGGAACGCTGGCAAGATGGTTCTTGGAGCATCGTCCCATGCAGAGTAGACAAAAGCAACTACACCACCATTCAGGAAGTCCGTCTTCGCCCATGGTTCTTTCTCCACCGCTATTGGTACGAGATAACCTTTGATGGCAGGGTAGAGCCAGCTATGATGCTCCACGATTACAACCTCAACCCTACCCTACGCAAGAAACATTTCTATGTCACCCGAGAATATGTAAAAGTACGTAACCAGGATGCCGAAAACGATTACTTCCGTTTCTGGCTCCACAAACCTACAGATTATGCAGAACGAGACTGATATATTTATCCTTAACCGTCCACGCCCTCAAAAGCGTGGACTCACCCTCAACAAGAATGGGCGCATCACCTTGCGTTCCTACCCTGTAAAGCTCTTGGGGCTACAGCGAGGCGACAAAATCGTGTTCTTCTGTCTCGGCTCTCAGATGTATATCACCAAGTCCTCCTCGCTTCCTGATGCCATACCTCTCTATGGGCGCAAGGCACAGCTTCATGGTTGCAGTGCTAGCACTGTCAAATGCCTCTTCCTCCACACCCTAGGCGTTCCACCTAACGCCCAAGAAATAGACTTGGTAGTCTCTGACCGTCTAGAGACCATCACCGTAGGCAACGACACCCTACAGGCATTGGCTGTAGTCAATCGTGCAGACCCATCCCATTGCCGATAATTAAATATTAAACAATACACATTAAACATTAATAAAGATGCAACAATCAATCAGATACAAAGGTCTCAGTCTCACACCCGATGAAATGGCAGTAGAGAACGGTGCGCTATCCCTCTGTGGCAACCTAGAGCTGCACGATGGCGCATTGCGCCCTGCCATCGTATCGGGCACACCTCTATCTCAGCCCCTCACCGTTAATGGTGAGGTGGCTAAGATATTGTATGTTCACGAAACAGGTAGTTATCACCACCTCATAGCCATAGCCTCATCCTCCATTTATTGGTTCATGCAGGATGGCTCTCTTGGCTCCTCCACCCCTATCAAGTCCTTCGACTACGAATCCACCGTGCTCTCCATCGACTCCATCGGCAACACCCTCATCATCGTGGCTACCGATGGCATCCACTATGCCATGTGGGAGAGCAATGGACAGTCCTCGTCCGATTACAGCTATAAAGGACAGAAGCCACCGTTCCTCAATATTCGCTTTGCCACTGAGAGCAAAGATAACCCCGAAGACTATCCTTCTGGTGGCATCAATGCAGAGGGAAGCAAGAATGGCTTCACCGAGGCTTGGCAGCAATCTACCATATCGTGTGGAGACGCATACGTCAAGGTAAACGGTACAACTTGGAAACCGGGCGATATTTGCGCTAGCATCAAGGAAGAGAAAACATCAGATTTGACGCAATCCATATACGCCTTAATCAATCGCACCAACAACATTATTGCTCGCAACGGTCGCTTCTACGCCAATTTCTTCATCCGCTACTGCTATCGTATGTTCGATGGCTCTATGATAATGCATTCCGCTCCTGTGTTCATTCCAGTTCAGGTTCCAGGCAGTTACTTGGTGCAAGCTGCCAATTTCTATTTCCCTTCAGATTCCTTTAGTGAAGGAGCGATTGATTCCAATTATGGATATTGGAACGAAGGCAACGGCACCATAGAGTCAGAGATTAATTTTGATAACGAAAAGACGTATGGACGAAAAGACAGCACCGGAAAAACATTGAATGTCTCCTTCAATGGTGCTACCTTCTATTATTATCCACGCAATGCAGCCTTGATGTACGATTTGGTAGATCCTTCTGGTAAGATGCTTGAACAACTCAAAGGGTGGAAGGATGTCATCAAGTCTATCGATTTCTTCATCACTCCACCCATCACAAACGTAGATACAGCCGACAAAATCAGCAGCTTACAGATTCTCCCACGCAATTATGCCTTGAATATGGGCGCAAGGGCTTGTACATATTCTCAGGACAACCCTGCTCGCAAATATGGTTACGTTGTCGTAAAGTTCCCAACCTTGGCAGAAGACGTATATAAGAAGAAATTGCAAAACAGCTCAGCATTTTACAAGGTCTGTTCCCTCGACTTAGACAATTTCTATACCGCTTCGGGCAATCTCTTGCCTGTAGATAAGAATGCCGTTTATCAAGTTTCCCTGCAAGAGCAGATGAAGGATGACTACAAGACCCATAATTACCTCTTTGCCGAAGGTGGCTACGTCTATAATCATCGCCTCAACCTCTACGGAGTAAAGGAAAAGCTATTCTCGGGCTTCTCCGATGCAGTATTGCTTCCTTGGGCTAACTACATCAAGAACGCCCCAAATCACGAAGTATTTCTGGTCGATAAAATCGTTGTCCGTCTCAAAACCACCTCTGGCACAAAATACGTAGAGCAGAAAGGACTGGTCAATGCATCGGGGTTATATTACTATATAGAGCAATACCTCTTCTGTAATGCCTCCAAGTTCTATCCAGACTCTAGAGCGGATATGATGTACCTATTCACCACCGATTCCAAAAATGAAACCAAGGTGTTCGGCTTTCCACTCACACCTTGCGAAGAACTGAACGGCTCTATTCACATGGGTACATACCAAGACGATGGCAGCTCCTATCTCGTCAGTGCTCCAGATTACTCCGTAGATGATGTAGTCGATATGAGCAACAAGATTTACACCTCCGAGTCCGATAACGCCTTCTACTTCCCTCTGAATGGAATCAATACCGTGGGTATCGGCACGATCCAGGGCATAGCCTCAACCACAAGGGCACTCTCCCAAGGTCAGTTTGGTCAGTACCCTTTGATGGCGTTCTCCACCGATGGCATCTGGGCGATGGAAGTTTCTTCCCAAGGCACCTATAGCAGCATCCACCCCATCAGTCGTGAGGTTTGCAGCAATCCGAAGTCCATCACCCAGCTAGACCAGTCCGTGCTCTTCGCCACCAATCGCTCCCTCAGTCGCATAGCTGAGTCACAAGTGGCTTCCATGTCCGATGTCTTGGATGGACCAGGCTTCAATATAGTGGGTAACCTTGGCAAGTTCCTCAACTTCTTCAATGATGCCGAAGACGATGATGATACCACCAAGACCATCAAGGCACAGATGCGCCAACTCATAGATTTCACATCATCGCCAATCGACTTCTTTCAGCGTTGCCAGGTTATCTACGATTACAAGAACTCTCGCATTTTCTGCCTAGATGTCAGCCAACTTACCAAGGAAGCCTCAGCCGATACCGTAGCCCTCTGCTATTCCATCAAGGATGAAGCCTGGAGCACCTTCCTCATCAAGAACGTGCTCACAGCCCTCAACTCCTACCCTCACCCATACATTCAGTATCGAGACGGTAGCGTGATAGTTCTTGATAGCGGTTACGATTACGAGGACGAAACAGAGTATCACGGCATCATCGTTACTCGTACCTTGAAGTTCGATGAGGAGAACGCTCCCGATGCCATCACAGGCTACATCCATTCCCTCACCTCTGGCACCGTGCCAGTCATGTGGCTGTATGGTAGCAACGATAACCAAAATTGGCATTACCTAGGTCGCCTAGGTGGCATGAAGTCCAGCTATATGTCCTCTCATAGCTATCGCTTCTTCCGTTTAGCCCTCTATCTTAAGATGAAGTCAATGAATCAGTACTTTGCCACTCGCCTCGAAGTTATCAGGCGTTTCAACAAGTTCTAGAAAAAACAGAGCCTTCGCTTTTTCAGGAATCCATCCCGATTTAGCGAAGGCTCTTTCCATAAACACCCAAAATAATGAAGAAAAAGAATAGCCACCGTTCCAGGCGATTCCATCGCCTGGTCCCAGATAGCCTCTTAAGTAAAGCTAGGTCTTCTCAGCGTATAGTTATCCCGGCTCAACAAGTCGCTCTTGATGTTATTGTAGTCTGCCGTTGCGCTTTCGCCATACGTTCCTGCCTTGTCGGCAAACTGGTCCATCAGGAATTGGCTCATCACGTAGTCCACGATGTAGCGGTGGCAATGGCTCTTCAAGGCATCTGTCACAGCCACGTTCCAGTTCGGAATCTCTAGGTTCAGCGTCACGGTCTCATAGATGTTTTCCTCCCTGTCCTTACCAGCCTTGTTTACGGTAGCGGTCGTTTCGTTCTCCTCACCATCAATGATGGTGGTCACTACCTCCGTCCACGTACCGTTTTTGTTGTCCGTATAGGCATACTTTCGTGTGCCCTTCACCAGTCGTTCCAAGTTGTTGTTGTCCTCCACTCTACCAGTGGTCAGATAACGCTGAGCTGCCAGCTTGATGTTACCGATGGCTTCCGTCACGGCACGATTGATGATACTGCGAGTCTCGTCACTGTCTGGGCTTTCGATGTTGGCTCTGATGTCCTTCTGGGCTTCGTCCACCATTCCCTGGCTCACTACATAGCATCTTGCAAGCACATCATTACATACCTGCTCCATGCCAAAATTCAATGTAATCAATTTTCTATCCATAATTGCAATTATTTATATTGATGAAAAATTATCTTAGTTCGTAAGGTGGCCTGCCTCCGCTCCAGTCCACATAGTCTTGGTGGAAATGCTGCGAAGCAAAGTCAGGATTTCGCTCAGAGCCTTTCAGCCCTCTCTGCTCATCCTTGGCTACCTCGTCCTCGTTTCGAGCCTCAGCATCCAATGAATTGCCTTCCTTGACCGCTCCATCGGCACCTCTAGCCTCAGCGTTCAGAGCATTTTGAGTTTTGCCCTCATCATCCCCACCTCTCGCTATAGTACCAGGAGAAGCAACGTTCTTGCCTACATTGTCCGAAGTTCTGGTTTCAGCAGATTGGGCATTCATCTGTTTATCAGAATCATCCTCCACTCTCATTGAAGTAGAAGAACGATTACTATCCTTTTCTGCTGCATCATCTTTTCTCTCGGAAGCAGAAGAGGATGAAGCATTCTTTGCAACACCATCCACAGCCCTTCTCTCTGTAGGCGAGAAGCTGCTATTCTTTTCAACTCCATCCCCTCCTCTAGCTACTGCATCCACAGCCGAAGAACCATCTTTCACGGTATCGTCAGCGGTTCTTTCAGCCTCAGCAAAGCTAAAGTCCTTCTTTAGCAAAACCTCCTTGATGGCTTCCAGGTCGCTCGCTCCCATGCTAGCATAGTCCGTATGGTTCATGTCTGGGAAGTCATTCAGCCATCCGGCAAGGATAGCATGTACCAGATAGTTCTGTATTTGGTTGGTCAGCACACCGCTCAATCTAGGTGGCCAAGATGCCAAGGTTTTGATGGTGATTGTGAAATCTTCAGCCAGTGCCTGTAGGTCAAACTGCTGTGTGGTCGAAGAAGAAAACCTAGCCAAAAAGTTTTCTAGGTCGGTTATTGCTTCCCTATAGTAGATGTCCAGCTTCGCTTCCTCGCCATCACTCGCCCAGACGGTCTGAAAGTCCACCTCTGGGTTATGCTGCGCAATGGTGGCAGATAGTCCCTCTACCACGCCCATCACGCTCTTCTTCACTATTTTTATCGTTATTGTCTTCATACGCTCATTTCTTTCTGTGCCATAGCCAAATCAACAAACCAATCACTGCTACTACAAGGGTCCAAATCATCTTGGCGGTATACTTCCCCAGGGTGATATACTTTTGCTCTGCCTTGGTCAGTTCTCGGCTTAACACCTGTATGGAGTCCTGCTTTAACCGAATCAAGCTATCCTTCTGCAGTATCAAGAATTGGTATTTATCCACCTCCTTGCTCATGGTGAAGATGGAATCCTGTAGCTTCGTCACCTCCTTAGTGTCCCTGTTGGTTACTGTAGAGTGCCAGCTTTCCGTTTTGATAGGCTTTCCGTTCTGGTCTACCGTGGTCGAAGTGCTATCCTTGGTATGGGTCGTTTCAGTCGAGGACGATGTATATTCCCGATTCTGGTATCTAGCCATCTGTTCGAAGGCAGAGATAAACCGCTCCTGCCAACTGGCATCCAAGCCCTTGCTCACGGTATTGTCCGTGATATAGTGCTCCTGTGTCACGGTCTTCGTCTTGCAGCTCGTCAGGAAGAGCATCGAGAAATAAGCTACCCACACTAGCAAATAAATAATAAAGTGCTTTGTCGTTTTCATAAGCCTTGATGTTATGAAATATTGAGTGCTCGCTTGGACTTCTTCAAATACTCCTCGCATTTGTCTAGTCCTTTGTAACCACCGTTAATTTTCCGTCTGATTGCCTTAAGATTATCCTCGTCTGCCAACTCATTGCAGCCGAAGGTATCAAATATCCACATCGATGAGCGTGTGGCACCAAGAGGCTGCTCCAACAACTCAGGCTGTTCCACTACATCATAGCCACAATATCCGGCATACTTCCTGTAGTTGGCTCTTCCTGTTATCTGAATAAGCCCCCTGCCCTTATACCTCACACCATCACCCTTATGGGTATTGCCCAAGTCTTTTCGCCCCTCATACGCCTTTCCGCTGGCTATCTCCTTGGTATATCTCAGTTCACCACTCTCATGCGCTATCTGGGCTAGATAATGCGCCCACCTCAAAGGCGTGTTGATGTCAAATTCCTGAGCATACTTATTCAGGTATGGCAGAAACTTCTCTGCTCTTTTCCCTGCATTAGGCATCGCCATCAGCAGCTGCTCCAATCTGATTTCCTTCATTTCCATTTTCCTTGTTGTTTTTATATTCTTGGTATCTCTTGAACATTGGCATTTTCTCCACGAAGCCCAGTGTCAGCGCATAATAGCAATAGTCCACTAGCCTGTACCAAGGCGAATCTTGCACCAGCATTCGTTTCAGATTCTTCAAGATGTTTGTAGTGAAGAGATAGGTCGCGGCTATGCACACCCACTTCACGCAAAACAGAGCCTCAGCATCCGAATGCAAGAAGTGACCGATGATAAACAGTGCAGCCACCGTCACGAAAAACACCGCACAGCAAACGAAGAACATGCCGAATTTCTTCCAGCTCCATTCCTCACCGTTAAACACCGCTGCCACGATGCCAAGCACCAGGTTCAGCCCGAACAATACCATCATGGCAATCATAAAATCTCTGATGGGTACTAGCAGACTCAGAAAAGTCCATATCGTCCCAAATAAGTAACCTCGAATATCATTCATTTTCTTTTCCATTTATCCGTCCCCACTCCGTTATGGAAACGATGCAAATTTAAGCCATCATTCCCGATTCTCAGTGATAAGTTGCGCAACTTCATACGAAAAAAGAGAACACAAGACCTTTTTCCTTAGCCTGCATTCTCTTCTTCTGATAGTTTTCTTTTATATATCTCTAGGTGTTATGGAATCATTTCTAGAAGAGCAAATTGATTCTTCACTCTTCACTTAGTTAAAGTACCCCCAAGCCTTACAATGCCCATAAGGGTTATCATCGTCTCTCAGCCAGTTCACAGCCAAGTCCACCATTTTGTCCATCAGCTGCTCCTCGCTATCATCGGCAAACCATTTCTTCATCAGGTTGTAGTTGTCCGAATATACCATGTTCAGCACCACGGCAAAGTCCCATTGGTTGTAAGGGCGAATCTCGTCCTTCACCGTCTCATATATTTCCTGCGTCTTCGCCATGGTATAGTAAGGAGCACGATGCTCCACCTCCTTATCATCCTCAAAAACCATCTTCTTGATTTGAGCCTCAGCGAAGAAGTCGTTGAAGTGTCCGTTGCCCACTACCCCATAGATGTCCTTATACAGCAGCAAGAGGTCTTCATCCGTTGCGTGCATAGCCACGAATTTGCCGATTATCTTTGTCACCTGCACCATCTGCTCAGGTGTGGCATCGCTCTGATATTTTGTGATAAGTTCTACTAAGTTCATATCATTCTTGTTTTTGCGATTTAACGAATTTGAAAATCTCGTCCAGCTTGCTTTCCATCTGGTTGAGTCTTTCGTTTGTTTTCTGTTGGTCACGAAACGTTGTGTCCAGTTCTGAAAGGAGATTGTCACAGTCCTTTACGGTCTGCTCGAAATCAGGCATCTTATTGATGATGTCGTTGGCTTGGTTCTTCAATGCGTTCACCTCGTTGATGATACTCTCCTTGCTACAGGATATTACAAGGGTGTCGCTGTATGCTGTTTGCTCAGTATCAACTACCGAATAGGTTGACTGCTTTCCGTCTTCCGTCTGAATATTCACCTTCACGTTCATGGTGCCAAAGTTTGGCATGCCAGGCATCTGAGGCATCATGTTGGGCTTGCTACCACTAATATCAGGGCTTGGAGCATTCATCACTTTACCCTGCTTGAATTTTCTTGTTGCCCGGTCAAACAAAAAAACCGGGAAACCTGCCTTTAAATCTTTAAATATCATAATCGTATCGTTTTAAATGGATAATGCGAGGGAAACGATGGCTAGCAAACCATCCACCATTTCCCCCTATAATGATACTAAGCAGTAGTCAATGCTACGGTTAGACTGTCAAATATGCTCAGGCCTCTAGCCTTTCCGCATACCACATCGTTAGCCTTTTGCGTCCGTCCTACACTGGCGATGGTCACAGCCGTTGGTAGGGCTGTCTGCCCTTGGAAGGCTGCAATCCATTTTTCCGTGTAAATCAATGGCTGTGCTCTCATCACGTTTCTGCTGCCCACAACAGGCGAAATGATGCTGATAGTCGCCACGATAGGCACGAATACCGTTGTACCGTTCAGGATAGGCTGCTCATAACTGTAGGTTATGCTAGCCTGTGGCTGCACGTTGCCGTTCACGCAATAAGGTCTGCAAAGCTTCTCATTGTAAGTAGCTAAGACTGAAACTTGGTTGGCTACCAATGCTGTAGTAGCCAAGCCCACTGGAGAAATCTTGTTCATACCACTACGCTTCTGTTTCATTCTTTACTCTTTTTTACTGATAGCCACCTGCTACACCGGCGCCACATCCGCAACCGCCATTCATCAGATTGGCTAAGTAGATGTTCTGCTGCAACTGAGAGTTCTTAAACTTCAAGTCCTGAATCTCGTTGGCTTGCTCCTGGCTCCAATGGCCTGTCAAGGTATCGATGATACGCTGGGTGTTGTTCTCACCTGCACGGATGATGTCACACTTGTCTTGCTGCATCTGGAAACCGAGGTTCGAAGCAGCTCTTTCTATACCAGAGTTGGTATAGCTAAAGCCCTGCTGCATCTGGTTAACGATGTCCTTCTGACCCATCTGGTTCTCATAACCCATACGGATAATGTTCTGCTGGGTCTGGCAGCAGCAATCCTTCAACGCTATTGTCATCTGCAAGTTACCCTGCGAGATAGCGTTGATTACTCGCTCTGCCGAGAATCCTACCTGACCACCAAGCTGCTGGATGCCAGCCTGGATGCCACAGATAGAGTTCTGCAAGGCGTTGAAGTCACAGTTCAGATTGCTTGCCAGCATCTTAAGGTCGTTGCCGTTGCCCTGGATGGCTCCCATCAGCAAGTTGCTGTTCTGGTTGTCTGCCATCTGGTTGCGCAAACTCTCGATTTGACCCTGAATCTCCGCACGCTGCACGTCTGCGCCATTGTCACGATTGTTCCAGTCTGCACCATACATATAGCGCATCATGCCCATCATCATCATGTAGGCAAACGGATTGTTCCACATGTCATCATCGTCACGGTTACGCATCATAGCCGCCATTGCCAAAGGATTGTTGTCACGATTTGCCATCGCTCCAAGCAAACCACCCATCATTGCATCGTTGCAACAAGAGGTTGTCTTAATTACTTCTTCTGCCATAATTCCTAAAGAAATAAAAGTTGTACATTCTGTTTATACTCACATGTAACCGATTACGCCTGCAAAGATACGAGGAATAGGCAAGTTCTTAGATAACTCTGTCACAAAAAGTTTTATTATCTGATTATCAGTGCTTTAATATGATATAAACCCATATCAAAACCACCGATTATATATTTTCGCAAAAATATTGTATATAATTTAAGGCAAAAATTGTATGTTTTAGAGCATAAAAAAGAGAGAAGCAATCTCTCGCCTCTCTCCTTTTTAATCATTTATTCATCAGATATGATGAAAATGCCATAATATCCCCAATCCATATAACAATGGTGAAAACAGCTATCCATACAAACGTCCATCTTGGCATCTTCTTATACATTTTAGAACAGATAAGGTGGATGAACGCACCAGTGATAAATACCGTAAAGATTACTGTCACAGCAATCATAAAATATATTTCTTGCATATCGTGTCGCTTATCCGTGTTGCGATAGGGCTTAGTTCTTATATTTCTTAAGTCTTTTCTTGATAAACTCTCTAACATCCCATTTCTTGAAGAAATGAGAATGGTCCCCAGCGTTCCCCACGCTTTCCAGCTCCCCATCAGCGATAGCCCTTCTTAGGGTAGATTCACTGATATGCGCCTCCTTCTTCACCTGCCCGGCAGTCATATAAGGATTCAGCATGTGCGGAATCTGCTCACAAAGATTATCCAAATCATCATCGCTCATTCCACAAGCCGTAATCTTCTCCCCATTCTTCTGTTGTTCTGCTGCCTTGAAGCAAGCATCGCTCAAAGCCTTCAATGCCCATCCCAGGGTATCATAATTCAATATCTTCTTCATAATTCTCCAATTTTCTCTGTTATTCTCCAAAAATCTCTATTATTCTCCTATTATCTCCAGCAATCTCTATGCGAAGAATTTTCTACCCATCTTCGTCTTATTGATAATCATATCAGAAAAGCCATAGAGATAAAACATACCTGTTACAATCATAACAGTATAGCAGGAGTCCACCATATCATTGGTAGTGTACCAGTTCCATTCCACTATATGTGCAGCATTAATGCCAAAGAAATAGAAAAAAGGAATACGATACCACCAGCACAAAAAGAAAAATCTACTAGCCAGAATTGTCACCATCGGAAGAATATAGACCATAAAATAAATGAAGAGATAACATGGCAAATTTTCTTCGTGAGGAACAAACATTTCTTTGGGATGCTGAGAAAAGTCCCAGATACCATAAGCGTGAAAGAACATAAGGCTTATAGGCATATACTTGCAGTACCACCGGAAGAACTTTAAGATTCTTCTGGAATATCTGTTGCCATGCTTCATAAGCATTCCCATCAGTTCTGTAACATCTACGTCCTTTATCAACCGTTGGACTTCGGCTTCTTGTTCTTGTGTCATAGAAAAACCTCCTTTTGTCTATAGTTAATTGTTCATATGTCCTTATAAAATTAAAATCTTTGGCAAAATTACGACTTTTTGCTCAAACCAATTCATTTTGAGCAAAATTTTAAAGTTAAACTTTACTAAAGTAACAATCTGTAAGCAACAATCGCAAATTCATCATATATAAAATAAGGTGTAGCCTTATCAAGGGTTACACCTTATTTTATTATATCCACTTGATGACAGTATCACCATGATAACCTTTCTTCCAAACGAACCAAGCATAGCTTACTGCGCTGCCTCCTCCGTCCTTCATCCTTTGAAACTCTCCGTTCTTGGCGCAAAGCACTCTTCGGGAGAATTGAAGAACGTACTGAGGTGGATGCTTGCTAAATAGCTCATCATACCTCTTTTGTCCTTCTAGAAAGGTAGTCTTCAAGAACATGATGCAAAGTCCATCATCAGGAAGAAGTTCCAAGCTGTGCTTGATAAAATCCAGGGCATACTTGTATGGCGGATTGGTGAGGATGCAAGTACAATCATTCGGCAGTTCGGTAGTTTCCAAGAAATCTCTTACCTTCCCATAGCCTCTGTCCACAAGGTCGGTGGAGATTACTTCATGCCCGAAGTCCATCAGTCGGTCAGATAAGCACCCTGTACCACAAGCACACTCCCAAATCTTACGAGGAAGTTGTATAACTGTCACCAGTTTATCAATGGCTATAGGGTCAGTAGCGTAAAAGTCATTACTCTCACGTTCCTTGTCCGTGTGGTTGGATGCTCCCAAAGTCACGAACATACTCTTTCTATTTCCTGTCCAATCCTTCATAGTTTATTCTCCCAACATTGAGTCTACCATGCCTTCAATGGCTTCATCTGTCATACTCTCCTTGATGGAGGTATCACCGCCAATCGATTTCATCAACATGCCTATCCAAGGATTATCACTTTCCATGGTGGAATGTATCTGCTCCTTGTAGGCGGCATAAAGCTCGCCAGATTCCTTGAACTTCAAAAGAACCGTGCGCAACGCTTTCGTCACGTAATTATCCATCAGCAAGGGATTGTCCCTTGCCGATGATAATTTAGTAAGAAGCACAGCCAGTGCTTCATGTAATTGTTTCTTCTTCATATTGTCTTGTTTTAAATTTACAAAGTCAGCGACCTAGAGTTTCATCAATAATCATTACGCTACAGTATATCTACTTCCTGAGAATGTAATAGTATATTTCTTGTCTCTTTGGCTTGAATCAACTCCTTGATAAGTAATACTGGCATAATTTGCCGTTAATACCAAAGTACCAGATGTTCTTCCATTGTCTATCATTCCCTGAGCAATATTCTCTACACTGCCAGTAAAGTTTCCGTAACTACAAACTATTTCCGTCAAATTTATTAAAGCAGCAAGTGGTTCAATATTCAATGGATTAGAACCAGATACAAGTCTAATTGTAGTAAGTTTCTTTTTAGTCAATACAGGAGTAAGGTCATAGCAGTTCACTTTTGTACCTGCTATTTCAAGAACTTTTAACTTATCAAATTTTTCTACGTCTTTCAAACTTCCCGTTATGTCACAATTATCTAGGTGAATTTCAACTAAATCAAATGGAGATAAGTCAGATAAAGCTCCCTTAAAAGAAGCTAATCTTGAATATATGGAATCTTCAATGTTCCAAATAGTATTCAACTTAGGCATATTGCCAGTGCCTTTGAATGTGGACAAATCCATAACCAAGCCATCTTTAGCGGAATATAGCATAGATAAACTCTGTTTTGGTGATATTTTTAATAAATGTTTTCCAGCAGGAATAACATTATTTGTATTGTAAGCTACATCATCAACTTTATACGTAATTGATGGTTCTAGCTTTAAAGAGGTAGGCTTTGTCACCTCAAACTCGATTGAACACTCATTTAAGGTAAGCAAATCTGGATTGTTTACTGTACCTTGTAATTTTGTTACTAAACATTTATTCATAATATTTATTTTTTATAATTAAACTTACTATCTAAAAATAATATTCTATTATTCAACCAATTATAGACTCTTTTAGGTGAATTGAAAAAACCACCAGTTGTCGGCATTTCTGTATATTCAATGCTTCCATCTCTATATGACGGTGTTTCTTTGAAAATTTCCAAATCTTTAACAAGATTGTCAAATCCAATTTTTTGCAACCAGTTACTAAGCAAACCATAGATATTGTCTATATCAAATATCTTTTTATCTCTAAGTTCTTTATATCTAGATTCTATCTCTGTAGAATAGAGTTCTTTTAATACTTGAAGACAATACTGGTTGTGATTATCTACCTCTTCTGGCAATAATTCTGTGTCAGATTTTTCTACAATACCTGTTCCTCTTACATTATTTCCAAATATTGAATCCATATCATAAAGAGTAGGTGCCCATTTCAGACCATCGTATGTAACCCAAATCCAATTTTTCTGAAACCCATCGTAGTGAAACAAGATATAAGATACTAACAAATAATCAATGAATGGAGCAACAAGGAAGAAACTTTCAAATGTTTCTTTTGTTTTACTTGCCTCTAATTGTTGATTTACACTAGAAAGTCTCAAGATGAACTCTTTGGTTTTTTTACTTAAAGAATCTGTATTGGACAGTTCTTTTGGACTATCACCATCATACTTATTTTCATCTATATCTTTTAATGACTTTGGATTTCTAACTTCAAAACTATTCCAACTGATGCTACCTCCAAACAAAGTTCTATCAGAGATTATGCCATCAAGTATTATGTTTTCTGCTTTTTTCTTATCACATTGATAAACTTCTTTGGATTTCTTCAAATTCCAAGTAAAAACACCTAACTCTTTTTTCTCATTAGTGATTGTATTTATCCAAGTTATCCAAATAGGAAAACCGTCTGGATGACATTTTGCACCAGAGAAAAAATCTTTTTTAATATTACCGATACCACCCGTAGTACTTGCATTTGCGTAATTATATTCATAAGGGTATTGCTTTCCAAGTGGATGGGATTTATAAACCTGTTCTGTCAATCTGTAACCAACTATACACTGACCTCTAAAAACATCAATATAATACTTCTTCAAATGAAAACTATCTTGGGAAGGGAAGTCTCCAAATTTAATTTTACAACCATCATCAATGTCAATAGACATATTACGGATTGGATAATACAAAGAAGAATCACCTTGTGCGTTTACTGTTACTTTTTTTCTAAAATAATTTCCATCCTTATCATTATATTCGATTTCCCCTTTAATATTTTGTCCTTTATATTTTGCAGGAATATCTGGTGAATATAAATGAACTTGTGCTATTATTCGAGGGATAGGCAATTCTATATGACTATCATTGCTGAAATCAGACGGATTTTCCATTTTGATACCAGCAGACTTAAATGCTTCATTGACCTCTTTGGCTGCATCATCTGACAAATTGATGTGATTAGCGGAAATCTTATGTTCGTGACGAGTACCTTCTGAATCTCTGTAGCCAAGAATCTTACCTTCTGCATCTGTAGTAATCTCAGTCCTTCCTTCAGGGTCTTCAATATGAAAAAACTCTGTTGGGATAGTTTCAGATTTGGCATTATGAATATAGTGACTACCATCATTATAAGTAGCAGAAAGAACTCTTCCATCAGCATCTTTCTCTACTGCAAGGTACTCAGGATTCTCCTGCAATGAGAAAACGTCAAGGAGTTCTTTGAGGTTGGTATCAATTGTACCTACCTTCTCCTGCAAAGCAGCTAGATCTGATTGAAGCTGAGAGATAACTTGCTTCAAGGCATTGACAGCATGGATTTCACCAATGACCTCACCGTCTCTTCTAAGACCAAGTACTACTTTATCATCAGTAGTAACCCAAGCAGCAAAGTATTCCTCATTCTGAATGACATGATACATTTCATTAAGAGGATAATATGGCTCGCCAGTTGCTCTGTAGAAACCAAAGAGAACCTTATCATCTGAATCCACTATAGCTTTGAGGAACTCTTCATTCTCGATTACCTTGAATGGAGTATCTTGAACATTGCCTTCCTCATCCTTAATCTCTGTATTCTCGGCCAAGTCATCGATACGTTTGCCTGCATTATAGGCAGCGAGAGCATTGGCCACGATAATCCATTTGTCCGTGTTGATAGCATATACCTTGCCATCGTCACGCTCCTCTGCTGGCGGATAGCCAACATTACCATCGGCAATACTCTGGAAGGTACTGCCGTACATAGTCACCTGGTTGTCCCGAAAGTATGATACCTCGGCATCATACTCCCCTCTACTCACAGGCAAGCTACCAATAATTGTTTGAATTTCTGCCATTTTATTACTATTTTAATCTAATTGATGATTCATTATAATCTTACCAGTCGTCCTGTCTTGCGTACAAGAAGTTATGCGACTAGTATCACTTGTAGTTCCAATGATACGCCCGGTATCTCTGTCAAAGGAAAGAGAGAAAACATTTCTCTTCAAGTCAGTTCTCACTTGGCTGATTTCCTCATGAAGATACTTTATCTGAGCATTGATAGAAGAAATCTCACGCCCAGCATTTTCCTCCATCTTGGCAAACTTGGGCGTACCATCCCAATGAATACCTCCAAGGAACACATCATTCTTATCCACCATGGCAAAGATAAACTCTTCGTTCACGATGTATTTGAATGGAGTCTTCTCCAAATTGCCTTCTTCATCCTGGATGGCATTCAGCTTGTTAAGAATAGCCTGGTATTCCTGAAAATGTTCATCGTAGGTATCTTCTGTAAAACCAGTGATATGGTCTTTTGCTATACTACGAAGGGCATTACCTATATAGCCTACTGCTGGATTTAATTTTTCTGCCATAATCGAAATTTCGTTTTGTTTAACATGCCAGTACCCTCACAGTGGTTCCGCTCATATAAACGCCACCACTCTTATACATATAGTAGTCCTTGCCGTTGATAGTGACGGAAGAAGTCTCCATCACGAAAGGAGCACCACCCATCGTGAAGTTGGTAAGCTTCGGAAGCGTCTTAGGCGCAAGGATGATGAAGTTAACATCGTCCTTTGCCGAAGTCTTTGCGTAAGTTCCACTAGCAGACAGACGAGGCGAAAGCTTATTGGCTGCAATAGCTATGTCCGTTTCCGTTGTACCGAAGCCGTAGTAGATAGGCAACACCATTGTCACTTTACTCAATGCCGACTTTACGAGGTCGCCATGCTTTGCGGTGAGGATGATTTGCGTTTCTCCTTCCTTATTCACCTTGACAGTAACTGTATCTGCTTGCTTTACATCAATACTAACAAGAGAACCATCAACAGACAGAGCCAATGCTGTAGGCGTGACTGGCGAACCTTTGCGCTTGATAGAGTAAGTAGCTTTGATGCTCTGCTCACTACCATTATATTCTAGCAAAGGCTTGTCAAGGGATAAAGACACCTCTAGCGGAAAGACCGTATTTTGCAGCTCTGTAAGATTATCCGTAACAACCTTCTGGCTCATAACCTTATCTGTAGCCGTCCCTGTTTCCTGAACAACAGAAACTTTATCAAACTTCTTGGCAAGTTCCGTGTTCATCGTTTCCTTATCAGCTTTCTTTGCTAAAGCCTCATTCACATCGGTCGTATTAGCCTTGCGATTGATGGCATCCGTAATCGCCTTCTGGCTCACAAGCATAGTTGTGCTAGCACCCAATTCCTGTGCAACGGAAACAAGACTCTGCACAGTCCAAGATTTACCGTCCTCGGTCAGCAGCACATTGATGCCCTGGGCTACATCTTGATTTCCGAAGTTAGCATATTTTCCACCTTGCAGCGCAAAATAAAACATCTTTGCAGCCGTAGTATCAGGCACGGTGTCTGTAGTAGCCACCCCCATATAGGTAGCACCCTTGATGGTCTTGAAATGTTCGATGATGCTGGTGATAAGCTCATCCCAGTAGCTATCCCTCTGGGCATTCACACACCAAGTACCTCTGTCCGCATTCCAGTAATGCGCCCAACCATCAATAGCCACGTAGTCACCTTCCACGCCTCCCGAAGGAAACTTCTGGTTCACCTCGTATATACTGCCAAACTCCCCCTTGTAGTGAGGACTTGTTTTGTCTATATCATTAGCCATATCTTGTTAAATTTGTGATAATTGGTTATACTTCTCGCCCAGTTCACTCTCCTTCTTACTTATCAAGAAGATGGAGATGGCACGATAGATGAGATACTTCTTACACTCGTCAGTCAGGGCTAGGATGATTTCCTGGTCTTTCACCGTTTTCCCATCCTCATCAAGCACATCCTTCACCTTTTGATAAGGAAGGTATGTAAATAGCTCCACTTCATGGTCATACACCTTGTTTGTAGGCATATCATGGTTAGCAGAATACCTTCCGGCAGTCCAGTACATCAGTACTCGCTTTCCTGTAGTAGGCGAAACGGTTATCATGCCCTTCGGCTTCTGCGGTGTCCCCCTAGTCCATCGAGAGGCTTGCATCTGAGCCTCCTTGCTTCCTGGGTCCATCAAAGCCACCAACGAGGAAGACCAACTTTTCAGCCTCAGCTCCACCAGCCTCAGCCAATCATCAGGTATCACAAGGCTACCATGCCCATCAGTGTATTGTGTCTGAATGGCATCATAATCTTGCTTACCGCTTTCATTTAGCGATGCCACTACCCTCTTGGGCTGTAGCATCTGCGGTGGTGCTTGCAGCAAAAGCTGCTGTGCAGCAGTCTCGATAGCTTGTTTCATTTCCTCGTCCGAATCATCGGCAAAGACATCGTTCAGCTCGTCATGCTTCACCTCGTCCAACGCAAGCCGCATTTCCTTTACAAGGTCACTCATTAATGCTTCCATAGGCACTATTAACTATAAACTATTAACTAAAAAACTATTTCAACCCCAAGCTCCTTAGCCTTCTCCTTCACCTGCTCAGGTGATTTCAGTTTCCTTACATCCACCTTGAAGGACTTCTGGAGATAGTTCTTAGCCTTGGTGATATTCTCGAAGCGAAGGGCGTTATCGTTTATCAAGTCCATCGCTTTCCCTATTACCTCATCAAGAGCTTTCTTTGGCTCTGGTTCAGGTTCGCTCTCATCCTTGATGCGTCCAGCCTTCGTTAACGGATGCTTTCTGATGCAGTCAGCCACCTGCTTGTTGTCCGTGAGGTAAGAATAAGCATTGTTGCTGCACCTCTCAAACTCCACGCTCTTGATAAGTCCGCTAGGCAGAGTCACCACAAAGATGAGCATACTGTTTGCTACAAATCTATACATATCTTTTGTGTTTATGGGTGAAGGGATAGCGAAGCCTAGTCCGAGGGCTATTGTTCCCATCTAGAGCCTCAACTATCCCCGAGTTTTGATATATGTTAGAAAACTATCAGTTCCCTTTTACGATGATTAAGCAGCCTCCTGAATCTGCTCATCGGTCACACCGTCCTCTGTGAAGGTAGGGCGAGATACACGAGCATGGGCATCAGGGAATGTCAGAACCCAACAGCTATACTCCTCCATTACCACACCTGCGGTATTGCGAATCAGCAAGTCCTTGGCATTAAACTCATTTCGTGACCAAGTACCAAATACATACTTGTCGAGATAACGAGCATCCAAACAGAAGGCTCTACCATCCATGCCCCAACTATTGAAGGCATCGTGGCGATAAATGAGAATTTTAGTTCCCATGCTCTCGAACTTCTCAAAGTCGAGCTTCCATCCCTGGTAGTCCTTTTCGGTCTGTGTAATGATGCGCTTGTTAGAGCGAAGGTTAGCAAATGCCTGATAAATCAGGTTGTCCACGAAGAGCAACTTGGTACGGCTAGAGTTACCTGCACCCTTCAACATAGCAGCAATAAATGAGGTCAGCTCCTTCTCACTAATCACATATTCATATACCTGCTTCTTCACTACCTCAGTACCGCCATCATCACCCTTTGGAACGGTCACATCTACGGTTACAGGCACTAGAGTGCCATCGGCTTGTCTAAACATCTTTGGCTCCCAGTGTCCAATCTGCAAATCCTTACCAGCTTCCCAGAAGATTCCACCCATGGTATAGACAAGACCTACATCCTTGCCTCCGTTTGACATAGAGCGATAGCCAAACAATCCGCTCAGCTCCTGACCTTGGCGCATATCGTCCATAGCCATCTTCTCCTGACGTGTGAAGTCCCACTGCACCTGGGTCTTGCTCATACGGTCGATAAGAGACTCCTCCACCTGCATGATGAATCGCTGGCAATACTGGAAGCTCTTATCTGGCATAGAGTAGTAGCTACCAGTCTCTACCTCTTTTTCACCAGCAGCTCGTCCCAGTCGCATTACTACAGTACCAGCCTCAATATCTTCAGGAATGTCCCGGTTACCACGACTGGCGTTTTTCTTTCCATTCAGCGCATAGCATGTAGGGTTTCCATCGTTATCTACCTCTGTTACACGCAGCTGCAAAGGAATCATCGTGCTTCGGTCAGTACCGTTGTCCTTATAGCCAAGACAGCTTTTAATCATAATGATGTCACCAGTACCAAACACTGTTGCATTTTCCACCGTTAGCTTTACAGAGCCACCGTTTGTAGTTTTACTTAACTTCGATGCAAGTTTTGTTTTGATTGGTCGCTGACCGATGGAATAGTACTCAATGCGGTTACTGTCCACAGGAGTCATTCGCTTCGAGGCTCGAAGAATCTGGTCGATTGGGCAACTCTCCAGCTTCATTTCCACCACGGTAGGGTTCACATGAGCCACATAGTAGTCCCAGTTGTTCATCTTCTCCTGTTGCTCTTGGCTTCCACCCTGCCACTTTGGACCCGTGCCACCTACGCCTGGACCATCCGTTGGACCTGTAGGACCACCGCCACCTTCACCTGCTGGAATATTAGGAGGAGTTTCTGCCATAGCATAAGAGTTGCCACCACTCAGAATCATGACGAAAATCGCCATCATGAATCCAAACCATTTCTTAAACTGTTTCATAATCTACAATTTTTTAAACTATTAATTATTAACTATAAATTCTTAATTGATAAGAGCTACATTCCAACCATCTGGCTATACACCTGTTCGGTTCGGCTCTTCTCCTTTGGAAGAGAAGGAGTACCACCGCCACCATTGATATTGATGTTCCGCTTGCCACCTTGTCTTCCATCATGCAGCTGCTTCTGCTGGTCGATTTTCTCGTTCTTGCCACGCTTATAGCCTCTATCCTCGGCATCAGCCACAGCCTTGTCGAAGTCCTTGATTTGGAAGAGACGCAAGAAGTCTGCCTTCTTCAAGCCATACCGGGCAGCACGCCATACGAATCCATCATCATCGTGGTCTTCGCCATCATCGCTACGCTTATACATCCACTCTATCAAGTCCTTGATAGCCTCGGGCTTAATCTTGGCTTCCTTCATGGCAGCATCAAGCTCCTTATCCTCTTGCTCCATGTTGGCTGCAAGAATCTCCTTGCCCTTGGCTAGCTTCTCGCTCGCATCGAGTTTTTCCTTCTCGCTAGTCTTCAAGCGTTTCCTAGCCTCCTCGTCACCATTGATGGCTTCGATGTAGTCCTGTCCTAGCTCGTCTATCAAGTAGTCGATAAGGTTGAAGTCGCCACCATCGGCATTTTTCTTTGTAATGAGACCTGTCACCAGCCCAGGCGCATGAGGATTTTCTTTCAGCATATTGTTGAAGTCGTCCATCCTTTTCTTGCTTTGGTCGTACTGGTCGTAATCGGTCGCAATTTGGTTATAAACAGCCTCATCATCGTCCATATTCAGGTCGGGATAACGCTGAGCAAGACGCTCTCTGAAAGAATCTCGCTTTGATTTAACATTCTGATTATCAATCGTTTCTTTTGCCATAAACGTTCATTTTTAATATTTGTGTGCTAAATTAAGCAAAATTTCGCATTACTTTGTGATAAGTTCTGCATCTTGATGAATTAATTTTGTTGGCATGAAACATCTAAATTCCATATCCGAAATTTACCTTAAAAGAGACCAGGAAATGTTTCTGCTCTTTCGTAAGGCCAAGAGGATGGTAGAATATCCTACCACCATGGCTAAGATATGCGATTACATCGCCAAGATGCCAGCCTCTTGTTATTATCTCGCTGATAGCACAGCCTATCGGTATGTTTGCAAGCGCATCAAGGGGGAAAAGCCTAAGTTCGGCAAATACCAAGCCATGAAGGAAAAGCTCTTCGAAGCCTTCTATCAGGATTTCTTGCGCCTCCGGCAGATGGAACAATACAAGGAATACAACACCAAGCATCTTGTGTATGTGTGCCTAGACCTTCCTGCGCCCAACATGGGGATGGCTCCTCGCTACATACAGATGAAAATCAACAATTATTTCCGCAATAAGAAAACATCATTCATCACTCGATAAAACTCTCATTCATTATGCGTACATTATATATAACACTCCTCATCGTCCTCCTGATGGCTTTCATCATTCCGCTGCACGCCAACATGGCTGTATCGCCATCAACCCCAATATACTCCCATTTCGTTTACATGTTCGGTCATGCCAACTTCATCCATTGGGCTGTTAATGCCTGGTGCCTCCTTATGGTGCATCGTCAGTTTCGCATCCATCGTGTGCTGGCTTCGTGGCTTGCCTCCGTTGGTCTCTCCTTCCTTTATTATCCGTCCCTCCCAGTCTTGGGTGCATCGGTCATTATATCTTTCTTCATGGGTTTCACTGCTCCGTGGCTCTACCGTAGAAAGCGCCTAGCCTTCTGCCAGATGCTCCTCCTCTTGGTTATAGGTTGCCTCCTCCCTCATATAGCTGGCATCTACCACCTCATCCTCTTTGCCATCGGATTCATTTATGCCAAGGCAGAAGGATTCATTCGCAAATCTCAAAAACTCAACATTTAACATTCAACACTTAACATTATTATATATAACGGATGCCAGTAGCAAAATCCACATTAAAGGTACGACCTCAGCAGCAACTGTCCGATAAGAAGCTCAAAGAGATTCTAGAGGAAGATAAGAGAAGGCTCACAAGCCTCCTCGCTACTTATCGTCCCATTACTGGAGAGAATGCCCCTGGTCTTCGCTTCGAGTGTGTCATTGAGGATTTCTTGAAGGGCAAGAAACTTTGGCTTCCTGTAGAAATGTTGAAGGAAAAGAAGTTCTGCGCCATCATCAAGTGCGGTTCTATCTCTGCCTTCTGCGAGAAGTACATGGCAGACCTGGATCAAGAAAAGGCTCGCGATGCAGTATTCCGCTATCTCATCCGTCTGCGCTGCAAGCACGACTTCTATTTCTTCGCCTACGCCTATGCCCGAATCAAGAATAAGGATGGTGGCGATGATATACCATTTCTTCTCAACCATGCACAGATAGGTCTCACCAAGGATTTCGAACGGCAACGCCTTCATGGTGAGCTGCACAGTATCTTGATTATCCTCTTGAAGTGTCGCCAATGGGGTGGTTCTACTGATACCGAGGTTTACATGTTCTGGATTCAGATGTTCTGGAAGACCAACTGGAATAGCAACATCATCGGTCACCAGTCTTCATCTGCTACCCAGGTGTTCGATATGTACGAGAAATTGGCGAATGCTATCCCTACATGGCTCTACTATGAGATTGGAGAGACATTCAAGGAAGACTCTCGCAAACTCCGCACATCAAGCACTCAGAACAATATCAAGTACCTCATCCCTCGCTCCTGCAAGATACAGACTGGTTCGGCTCGCAACCCTGAGTCCTGCCGTTCTGCCGATGCAGCTATGGCTCACATCACCGAGGAAGCCTTTTTCCCTAACACTACAGAGTGGACTCCACAGAAGGTTGTCAATGCCGCAATCTCGCCTATCAATGTTACGAGACCTTACACCTTCATCGTGCGAGAGTCTACCCCTAATGGGCGTGAAAATGAGTTCCATGATGAATGGGTGCGCGCCAACTCTTTCGACAAGGACGGCAATCGCCTTTCCATCTATACCCCTTACTTCGTTCCATGGTTCGACATCGAGAAGTATATCCTTCCTTTCAAGTCTGAGCAAGAAAAGATTGATTTCGTTCTTTGGCTCTACAAGAATCGTGAGGATGAGCAATATCATGGCTCTTACTTCTGGTGGCTTTGGGAAATCAAGGGTGCAACCCTCGAAGGCATCCATTGGTATGTGAATGAGTGCAAGAAGTACAGCGACTTGGATGGCATGCGCCAGGAATATCCTTCCGATGACGTGGAAGCCTTCCTCTTCTCTGGTACTACTGTTTTCGACCCTTACAAGTTGAAGGAGATGGAAGAGGACTGCAAGGGCATCGAGCCTATCATGGTGGGCGACATCGAGGGAGATTCCTACGATGCAGCCGACCCTGCCTGCATGAACAACATCCGCTTTGTAGAACGTTCCGGTGGACCTCTCAAAGTTTGGGCTGGACCCGATAACTCCGAGATTGTCAAGCACCGTTACGTTGTAGCCTGCGATATTGGTGGTTCACATAAAACCTCCGACTTCTCCGACATCGTGGTGCTCGACCGCTACGATGAAATCTATGGTGGTGTTCCCGAGATTGTAGCCGAATGGCATGGTCACTGCGATGCCGACCAACTCGCTATGCGTTGCGCCCAGATAGCTCATTTCTTTAATGATGCCTTCCTGGTTATCGAGAACAATACCGCTTACTCTCGTATGAACAATACCGAGGGCAACCAGTCTGAGCTGTTCTTCCCCATCCTCATCCCTCTCTACAGTAATCTGTATAGTGCCTCTCAGTCCAAGTTGAAGAAGGTGAAGAACATAGAGATGAAATGGGGATTCAATACTAACAAGGCTACCAAGGTGGCAGTAGTGAAGACCATGGCACGCATCATCCGAGACGGTGGCTATATGGAGCGAGAACTTGCAGCCATCGATGAATGCACCTACTTCCTCTACTACAAGCAGAACGACTGCTACGGTGCCATTGCAGGCAAACACGATGACCGTGTGATGGCTAGAGCTATCGCCCTCTACGTAGAGAAGGATATGCCAGCACCTGAAATCGTTCCATTCCGTTCAAAGGCAGAGATAGAGCGTGAACGCCTCCGCAACCGTCCACCTGTAGTAGCCGAGCTGTCAGGCATAGGTGGTGGCAGCTAGCCCTCTCCCTGAGCCACCGTTCCAGGCGATTCCATCGCCTGTCCATATAAGTTAACAATTAAAAGTAAAAAGAAAAATGAAACAAAGTTATTCAAACCTGCTGCGTAAGATGCTCATAACCATCTACCAGCCTATTGTTACTCGTATCGAACTCTTCCGCTCCACTCGTATGTGGCAGAAGGGAGTAAAAGCCACGCTCGCCAAGCACAAGGAAGGTGGTGCGCCTCGCTTCTACATGCTCTACGACCAGTCTCACAAGGATTGGGCGATTATGACCTACGACCCCAACCGCAAGGGTATGCTCGCCTACCGTCGCCTGGTTCAGCTTGGCAAGTGGAAGGCTACACGCTACTTCAAGAACGTTGAAGACATCAAGGCTGCATCTTTCTACTACACGCCATCCAAGTGGGGAGCAATCGGCTGCGATGCCGACAACAAGGTTAGAGCCAAGAAGTTGAAGCAGTGGCAAGACTATTACATGTATCGTGTTTCCGTCCCGATGGAAAAGCTACGCTCCTACAAGAAGAAATATGGTATAGCTTAAGCCCACACAAAACAAAAGGAAGAGAAAGCCATCACGGTCTCCTCTTCCTTATCTTTTTACCTTTAAACTAAAACCTAAAAACAATCTACTAACTAAAAACTTACGAGTTTATTATGATTCTAAGAACTTTCCTTTTATGTGCCCGATGATGGCAAAGTTGCCAAGTCATTTACACCATCGCTTGCATCTTTCAGGTGTGTTGCTGGCGTACCTGCCTGCTGGTGTCCAGCTCCTGCTGTAGGCATTTCGCCATTCGCTTGCTGCTGTGCTTGCATCGCCTGTAGCTTCTCTAGCTGTTCCTTGAAGTACTTCTTCATTCTGCTAGTACCAGGGAATTGTCCTACGGTCAGCATCGTATATGGGTCCATCTTACCACTAACCATCATCTGCCAAGCCATATCGTTATTAGCATTTCTGATAAGTGGACTGTAAGCGTCCAAGTCGATGGAAACATCTAAATCCATATCCCTCATGGTCTCTGGATTGAAATGTGTCTCGAAATCGTCCCCTGTCAGTTTCACGCTGTCCGCTGAGGTACAAAACTCTTGTATGAGATACAGCTTCTTCTTGGCGATTCTCACCTTGAAGTTATTAAAGCTCTCCACAAAATCTTGTATTGTGGTAGAAGAACTTTCCCTTTCCAGTTGGTATTGCTTACCGCTAGTGTTGCGATGAACGCCTTGCAGAGCACCCTGCACGCCTGTACCCTCACTTGCCATAGTCTTGGCGAAGTTAACCATGAAGTCAACTCCTGCCGGAATACTCTTGTTGACCAAAGTCTGCGGTGGCTTGCCTCCGTTTTTGGAGTTCCACAAGATGATGCTATCTGTTTTGGTATAGTTCACTTGCATTTCATCGATGCTTTGCTTTTCGCTCAGAGCATTCTCATCCACAAGCATCGTACCCTTGGCACCATTCGCTACAATGAAGTTTATCATCATCATATAGTGGTTCAAGGTACGCTGGTTGTTCTCGGCACGCATCGAGAAACTTCTTACCTCGCCATTCAGGCAAGGATATGCCACGAAGGTATATGGCATGATGGAAGTTCTGAAACCGTCTCTCAGAACATAGTAAGGCGATTCCCTCGCATCCAGCAGATAGCCATTCGGAGTTAGGTATCTTCTGTACCAATAGGTCTCAACCTCATCTTTCATTTCGATGGTCTTAAGCTCTGATGGGTCCACATAATAGATAGGCTCACCGTTCTCATCGAGTACAGGCAGACCGTTCTCGTCCTTCATGATGTTGGCTTCCTCTAGCTTCCGCTTCTTCTCCTCGTAGAAAGCTCGTTGGTCAGGAGAGGCATATCCGCTAGTTCCTGCATCCCAGTCATGCACCCAGATGGCTGGTCTAGTCTCCTTCGTCCATATCTCCAATACCCTGTACTTGCCGATTACCGAAGAATGGGTGAAATCGTCTATCCCGGCATACTGCGCTTCACCATTCGGGTGATAAGTCTGCTCGGGAGCGAAATGATGCTGTGTCTGTAGATATATCTCGCTCAGTTTGTCCACCTCAGCCTTGCTTCCATCGGTGAAGGTGGCGATTATCTCTCGCCAAGTCAAATCGTGAGCCTCAGCGATAAATTCTATGTCGCTCAGGTCATACTTGAAAAAAGGTGGCAACGCTATCTTAAAGATGTCCACCATGTAGTCAAAGATGCCATTCTTGCCATCCTTTCTGCCATAGTAGGTTTTCATGCCCACGAAGGCGAAGACACAGAAGGCATAAAACATTCTCGCATCTAGCTCCTGTCGGTCGTTCAAGTTGTCGTTCTGCCGAAGGTATTCATTGAAGAAATTGATATAGTCCTCCTCGTTGGGGTCTACGGCACTGCAAGAGGCTGTACTGCGCTGCTGGCGCACAAGTCCTACGAGAGAAAGCAGCTTGTCACCTATCACATCATATTCCAGTATAGGCATACCCTTCATTTCCATATACTGACGGATGCTTATCTTTCTGCCGTTCCACTCTATCAGTTCTTCCAGCTGTCTGCCCATCACGAAGTCCTGCGCTCGCTTCCACTTCTTTCTCAGCTCTGCGCCATCATAGAAGTATTGGCAAGCCCATTCTATCAGCCGAAGGTTGCTGTCCGTCTGGGCAAACCGCTCCCTGCTCACTCCCTCCAGGGAGTCAGGTCCAGGCTCGGCATAGTTCGAAATATCATTTATAACACGATTATCTGGCATAATTCTTAATTTTTCGCCAAAAATACCGCCTTTTTCTCAATTCTTAGTGATAAGTTGCGCAACTTAACATTACTTTTCCATCATTTCCTAGTATTTTTGTTCCGCATTTCATTTAAAAACGTTTTTCAGTATGAGTAAATCAATCAATGTTCACGAAGCCTGTATCATTACCAAGGATGATAAAGGCAACCTCTCCCTGGTACGCAAGGCGAAAGAAGCCCTCACCACCTTGAAGAAGAATAAGGTTTCCGTCTGCATTCTTCTCTGTGACAACAAGAAGGAGAATGTGGAGAAGTTTCTTAACGACAATAATGTACCATTCTCCTCTATCTACCCCAAGGAAGAGACCGATAAGGATGGCAACACAAAGCATGTTGACCCACCAAAGGCAGATGTCACCATCATGCCAAGCTCCAAGGTTATCACCCTTCGAGACGATTGGCAGTGGTGCTTGGATGATATTGCCCACCGTCTTTGGGGCGAAAAGAAGAAAGAAGCTCCAAAGAGTGAACAGCAGAGCATGGACGAAGCCATGAAGCGTTACATCGATTGGGCAAAGCCAAAGAAGGCAGAAGCCAACGGCCCCGCCCAGATAGGTTAGTCATCGCTCCAACATCTTCAAAATACGATTTTCATTTTTTATTAAAAATATATTTGGAATTTAGAATTTACGACTATCAAAAAGGGACTCGCTGTGAAGCAAGTCCCTTTTATTATATACCGGGTTACGAGTAAGCCCTCGTCACTTTTTTCATGCCGGGCTAAAAAGAAAAATAGAACATAAAACCATATTAATAAATCCTATTTCAAGGAAATATAGAATATTTTTCAGAATGGAATGCGCCGGGCTACTCCATTCCATTCAATGTTTTCAGCAGCTCCTTTCTGGTCTTGCGAATCTCCACCATTTTGGCGGCATCGTTCTGACCGTCCATTTGCTTCTTGGCTTTGTTCATCTTCTTCTTGGCAGCAGAGATAGCCTTTCTAGCTGCAAACAGTCGCTTGTTGGTCTTGCTGTTCTTGAAGGCGTTAGCCTTCGCCTTATCCACATCCTTCAAACGCTGATACTCATCGTAGGTTTCCATCGTTCCGTTCCATACAGCCTGTATTCTCCAGTCCTCGGTCACATCCTCCGATTTCGCCTTCATCAAGTACTTGTTTTCAGCCTTTTCCATCTCCTTCAAATCATCCTCCCCATTCAGGTAGCTCTGCACCATGTCCAGTGCCTCCTTCTGTGTGAATGCCTTATAGGCACTCATAGAGAGGAATTTCTTCATCTTCTGGCGCATCTTCTTCTTTTCGGTGATACTCTTAGCCTCATCGAAGCGTTCGCTAGCCACCTGCAATGAAGTAATGCCATCCTTCATTTCTGCACTCTCCAATGCCTTCACGCTACCGATGGCTGCTTTTATCTGCTCCTCTGGGTCGATGCCATTGCGCTCACAGCTCTGGTAGGTCATTACCACGCCCTCCATGTCACCGCTCAGGATGAAGTCCTTGAAGTAGCTCTGAGCCTTCCAAGGAGAGAATCCCTTTGAGGATGGGAAGAAGAAGTCCACTGCCTTAAACTCCTTGTTCTCTTGGCTCGGAATCAAGAACGGTGCCCAGTAGAGCGCATCCTTATAGAGCAGACCGATGGTCTTGCCATACTTTCTCTGTATCTCTTGGTCGGCATGGCTGGCTTGGAAGTCGCTCAGATAGTTTATATCGTCCAAGGTCATTCTCACCATTGGGTTCGCCTTGCCTATCATTCGCTGCACCATAGGACCAGGGAACTCTAGTTCTCCCTTATGGTTGAAGAGATATTCAGGCACCTCTCGGAACTGCTTACCATGTCGGATATACATTTCCGTTCCGTCCGCATATCTGCCCATAAAGATTTTGCTCTGCTGTCCTAGGCTGTTTCCCCTCATCAGATAGTCATACCACTTCATGCCATCTGGATAAGCCAGTTCGTAAGGGCTACGGTAGTTAGGGTTGGTCTTCCTCAACTCCTCAGCCTTCTTGCGCTCCTTCTCCTCGTCCAGGGCACGGAAGGCTGCATTGAAAGCATTGGCGAATCCCTCATAGAATATCATAAAACCGATTCCGTAGCACAGCAAGGCTGAAAGTTGTCTTGACAATCTTCCCCAATCTTCAGGCGTTAGCTTGCCTTTTCCTCTTATTGCTGCCCACACATTCTTGTAGTAGTTTTTGAAGTTCTCAAAGGTCGCCTCGTTCCATACTGACCCAAAACCTGTAATAGCCAGGAAATGGCTAGTTGTTGATTTGTTCCAATCTGGAGAGAGTAGGCATCTTCCTGCAATTCTTATTGTTCGCTGACTTGCTCCAACGATGTCCCAGTGCTGACCTCCAAACATATCGTTCACAAACTGTCCGTCCTCATCCAGGGCTTTACCCAGTTGCTCGTCCGTCCATCCGTATTTTTTTGCACGTTCCTTAGTTCTATCCGCACGCATACGATAGGTTGCAAGTTTCAATCCATCGTGCAAGAAGTCCCACAAGGCTACATCCATGCCTTTGTTTAGCATAGAAACCATCTGTGTGGCTACTTCGAAAGGAATTGTTGCTGTACCTACTGCCATTCCTATTTTTCCACGCTCTTCCAACTTCTGCTGCAACTTTTGGGCAAAATCACGCCAATTGTCGAACATGTTCTGCACATCCGCTGCTGCATAGTCGTTGGTCGCTCCGAACTTCACCAGATGGCTAGCAGCTTCTTGGAAATCCTCAGGATTTGCAAAACAAGGCAACTGATGATTCTTCATCGTATCTACAAAGATATACTTCATAAAGTTGGCCATAGCCTTCTTAGGACCAAACTCCACCATATTTTGTACCATATAAACCTCCGTCAAGGCTCCGGCATGGAATCCACTGAAGCCAAGCTCCAACTTCTTCATGCTCGAAGCCGTGGTGTCGAAAGCCTTCCAGAAAGGAGTTGACTGATAGGTATCGAATACAACTCCGAATCTATCTCCTGCACTTGCCTCCGAATAGAGCACCTTATCCTTGCCAGTGATAGGGTTCTTCACCTTCATCTGCTTAGGCGATACATTATATACCCATACAGGACCCACACCAGGAATCTCGAAGTATTTGTATTGCTCCAAGTTGAAAGGTGCAACCGATGAAAGCAGTGGGTCGGAAGAAATAATCTCTCCGTCCTCGTTGCGCTCGATTACGTTCAGTCCGCTCACCTCTTGGAGCATCGTTTTGTTAGCCCAAGCCTCGATATTGCTTCTGCTGTAGTAAGCCATCATCTTGGTGATGTCCGTGGTCTTAGGCACAAGCCCAACCTCCAAGCCTTCCATGATGGTGTTAATCTGGCGTGGCTTCTCGTTCGGACTCTTGGTGCGCTGTCTGTTCTCCACATACATGGCATAGGCATTCTTATCAGACTTCTCCTTATCCCAAAGGTGATTTACATAGTCCACGGTGAAACCAGTGTCTGCCTTCAAGGTGTTGTTGTCCTTCAACCAGTCGAAGGTATAGTTATACCAGTCTCTGATGGAATCAAGCACGCTCTTCATCGGCTCGCTCAGATTCTTGTAGTCCACACCGTAAGGAGTGATACGCTTCAAGATGATAGGCAAAACATTCTTATTCAAGATGTCCGTACCATCAATAGGCACAAATCCAGGTTCTTTCTCATGGTTGCCATTGATGATGTTGACTACCTTGCTAGCTACCTCTGTTGCGCCCTTCATATCATCGAAGAGTTCTACCTCTTTTCCATTCTTCAGTTCCGTATGTGTATTGGCTGTCACCTCGGCAAGTTTTGGGCGAAGTTCCTGTATAGCCTCCACATCGTTAGGAGTGATATGGATATGTCCCTCACCAAACACACCTGTAGAGTTCAGCTTGTAGGCGATTTCTCTGATGCGTCTAGGTGCCTCTATTATATAAGGTATAGCCTCAGCTAGCTTTTCAGCCTTGTTTGGCTTGCCTTGGTAGTCGGAAAGCAACTTATCGAAAGCACCGCTCTCAGCCATCTTCTCGATGCTGTTCTTCACATCATTGATATAGATGGCATCGTCTGCGCTAGCCTCCTCCATATTCTTTCTACGATGGATAACCGCATGTTTCACGGTGGTTGCAGCTCCCTCCTTGCTCACATCGGTACTAGTCACCTCTGCCAAGTCCTGCATCACTTCCTGCTCCAAGGCATCAGCCTCTGGATTGGTCTCGGCTGGGTATATCTTGCCCTCATACAAGTCTAGGTCGGCATCGTTCTGCTCGTTCAGTTCGTGTCTGGTCAGCCAGTCCTCATACTTCTGTCTAGCCTCGTCCTGCTTCTGCTTCTCGAAGGAGAACATATCAGGCATAGGGTTCTCCTTATCGCCCATGGCATCGTTCCATTTCTCCCACTCCTTATAGCGGTTCATAAAGGCATCATCGCTTTCGCCTTCCTTGCGCTCTGGGCGAAGTGGCATTTCCTCGCCTCTCAGTCCATGACTATCACGCCATTCCTTGTTAAGGCGTTCCCATTCCTTCTTGCCCTCGGCATCCTTATCGAAGTCATAGAACATAGGTGGCTCTGGGTCTTCCGTGTCCTCTCGGGCTTCCTTCCATCGCTTCCATTCCATCACTCGCTTCATGTATTGGATGGCACTCTCGCCCTTCTTCTGTCTCGGCTTGCCCTTGCCAGCACCATCAGCTAGCGCATCCTTGATTTCGGCATTGCTAGCCTGTGCCATCATAGCCTCCTGCTTCTCCTTCGGCATATTGTCCCAAACGTGCAGAGCCTTGCCAGCCTTCATCAGGTAGTATCTCAAATCCTTGTCATTGAGAAGTCCCGGCACTCGAACACCCAGTTTCTTAAGCACCTTGATGAGATAATGCTTAATCTTAGTCCACAGAGAAAAGTCCTCAGCAGTCTTAGGACCCTCCTCAGCAAGATGGGCGATATACTCCTGCGTGCCGATATTGATGCGGTCAGGATTGTTCCAACCTGGATCATACTGATAAGCGAAGTCGAGAATCTTGCCCCTCGTCTTCTTATCTACAGACTTATATACGAAGTCCGCAAACTTTCTCACGCCCTGCTCACCACCAAGCAGCACTTCCATACCCTCATGTCCTATCTTCTCATGGAAGACGGTTCTCTGAGCCTCATCGGCATCAGCACAGTTAGGCAGATAAACATGCACCGTGTGAGTAGTTGGGTCATACCATCCGGTAGCACCATTATTCACATCACTCAGATAAGCATCAGGAACCTCATCCACAGAAGTGTAAACCGTAGCCTCAGCACCACCCAGTTTGTTGGCAGTGTTCACCACCCGGTCACTCACCTGTTTCTGCTTGTCAGCATCCCAGTTATTCTTAAAGATAGAGCTGCCAAGTCTAGCCAGCACATTTCTGCCGGATAAGTCATCCTTATTCAGCAGAGGAGCAATCACGCCCTTGGTCAACTGCACCGGAATACCATTGCCAATGATGGTATGCGCCAAAGATTCCGTCTTAGGCAACAGATAGTCATCGCCCAGTCCGGTTATTCTAGCCAATACCCTGCCATCAGCACGCAACACCTTTCCACCCGGCATGATAATCACGTCTCCGCTCTTGGTTCTCAGCGTTGGCAGAATCTCATCCCCATAGGCATGAGGTATCTTGCCATCGGCATAGGCACTGCCCATTACGTAAAGAGGCTTCTCCACCTTCTGCCAGTCAATACCGTCAACTTTCAATCTGGTGTCCATCCATGGTGCCACACCGTTTTTCTTCTCCGTCAGGGTAGGAAGAATATCCTCCACAGCCTCTAGCCATCCACCCTTGCGTGGTTGCTTCTTAGGCTTCTCCTGCAGTTCTCCGTCCTTCACGGCTCTAACAATCAGTCGCTCCCTGCTGGTATAACCACCAAAATCTGCGGCATTATAAACGTCAGCATCCCATTTGTAGCCGTTCTTATCCAGCGACTGGGTGATAATCTTCATCGCCTCAGAGTCCTTGTAGCCCTTCACGTTCTCTATAGTCACCACTCGCGGTTTCACGGCATCAATGAAGTCGGCAGTACTCTTGGCAGTCTCCTTGTCAAGCTCCACCTCGCCCCCATTGCTATTAGCCTGAGAGTAGGTTTTGCATACAGGCGAAGCATGGAAATACTCCACCTCACCATCAATATGCTTCACCAGTTCCTTAGGGTCCACGTCTCTCACGTCAGCCGTAACAATATGCTGTCCGAAGTTGTTGCGATACACGCCACTTATCTTTCGGTCATACTCCACAGCCACCACTGGGTCGATAATGCCCTTCAATCCCTCTTCAACCAGACCACCACCACTAAAGTAGGTGCCAGCCTTCATCAGCGAATCAGGATGCTTCTGCAACTTCTGCTCCAAGATAGGAGATTGCGCATTTTTACCGTACACCTTGGAATAATGCACACCATCATTATCACCTCCTACGATTCTGCCTCTGTTATCGGTCTCCACAAACGGCACACCTCGCTTCTCCAACTCTTTTCTCAGACTTGGAGTAACCACATTCGAAGGCATAGTGATATTCTTGCCCTTGAACATATTATTGACGATAACATCAGCCACCTCGCTGTCAGGCACAATACGCACAGGCTTATCCCAACGAGAAAGCACCACCTTGCGCTTGCCTGTCAACTGTCCTTGGATGATACCAGCCTTCCACTCTACTTCGCCCACGGCATCCTTGGCTTTATCAGCCTTGTAGCCACTGGTCAGCTCGCTCTTTGGCACCTCAACCTCTACGGTTACGATGTTAGGGCGATTCTGAGCCTCGCTAAACTGGTCATTCAGTGGAGTGCGAGAAGTATGAAGGTAAGGATTGTAAGCAGCCTTAAGCGATTTACCATTACCCTTGTTGAGGGTAAACATACCCTTATCATCAGCAAGTTCTGGTCGCTCATCTGCCTGTTCCCACTTGCCGAGTTCGATAGGTTCCACAAACTTGCCCTTCACCTTTGCAGCCATCGGTGGATAGAGTTTTCCATCCTCGCCTACCTGCATGGCACGATAAACCTTCACCGTATCTTCCTTATCCAGCTTCTTGATGGTCTCAGGGTCTTTCACGATGCTATAGCTAGCATCGCTCCCATTCATCACAATCTGCTCGTCACGGTTCACATCTTCCGTCTCCTCAGCCAGCGAATTTTTCCGCTCCTCGTCCGTCATACCCATACGTGATTGAACGTTACGAGCCTCAACCTCGCCAGCAAGCGACTTGTAGCTATTGTAATCATCATTCTTCTGGTAGGCATTATAAAGACCTCTGTTCTTCTCTACCAGAGCCTTTGCCTCATCTTCCTTGCCTTCCGCTCGCAACTGCCTAATCTGCTTGGTTACCTCATTAAATTTCTTCTTAACCTCACCTCTAATCAATCTTGGACTACCTCCCCTAGCAAAGCCCTCAATATGCTGGATAGCATGCTGAATCTCGTGATTCAAAATACTATTCATATATTTCAGCTCATCAGCATGAATGGTAATGGTGTTGGTCTTGGCATTATAATCACCATTTGAAGGCATATCGTTCATAATGGCATCCGTATCAATACGTACATTCTTCAACTGAGGATAAGCCTCAAAGAGTCCAGGCGCATCAATGACATTAGTAAGTTTACCATCATTCCAAAGCATATCGTCATCAAAACGCTTAACAATATTACCACCGCCAATATCCTTCATATCCTTAATCTTAGCATCCGGCATTTCATATCTCCACTTGCCATCAGCACCACGTTCCCATCCGGTAGCCAGCTTGATAGCCTTGGCATCCTTCTTGCCTCGTTCCATCTCCTCTGCCACCTTCAAGTTATCCATGCGATAGGTCTTTTCCTCAGCCTTATCAGCCTCAGCAGCTCCCTTCTCTCCAGCAAACATGAAGCGAATATCCTTCTTGCGTGAGTTGAAACGCTTAGAAGGAGGAATAACGTCACCCTCATCATCATAGGTAACAAGGTCGTTCAACTTTCTATTATTCTTGGCATTCTTGTATTTATACTCCTTGCCATCATCAAAGCCAAACTCGTTTGCGTCATTACCATCCCACCACAGTTGATTTGCAGGCACTTCATCTTCAATGATACGATATTTGCCTTCCAGTCGGTTCGTTCCGTGCATTTCTGCATATTTCTTTGAAGGAGTAACCCAGTCACCATTACGCAACTTTCCTTCTTTCACAGAAGTTGGAACAGCACGATAAACCTTCACCTTAACATCCTTCTCGCCATTCTTAATAGCATCAATAGCCGTATTGATGGCTTTCACAGATTCCAATCCATGAGGAGTGTTCTGCGAATAACGCTCAGGGTGAGAGAAGTAATCATCCGGCTGAGGAGTGTACCCCAAAGCCATATCCTCCAGGTTTACATCTGAGCCACTGGATTCCCAATCGTCACGTCTCGCCTTGTCGCTTTCATATCCAGGGTTTCCCGGTGCAGCCCATGCACCTACGCCCTGATATGCGCTTTCGGTATCGTCATATCCCTTACGTCTGGCAGCCTCATCAAGCATTTCCCTGGCTGTAGCATCATCACCCTTAGCAAGAGCATCCATATACTGCTTGTCAAGTTTATCATCAGGAATCAAAGAAAGTTCCTCCAAGTGCTTTTTGCGCTTGGCTTCCTCTTCCTCTGCTCTCTTTCTAGCAGCTTCCATAGCATTACGCTCTGCTTCAACCTGCTTTCTTCGTTCCTCAATCATTGCATCAACGTCACCAAAGTTCTCCTTCAAGGCTTCATTTACAGGCTTGGTGTACTTAAGAAGTTCCTTGAAAGAGGAAATCTTATCTTCATTTGCCTGCAACAGATGGCGTTTGATATTGGCTCTGGCACGTGCAGCCTCTGCGGTAGAACCCTTCTTAATAGCATTGGCATACATTGCCACATCAGCCTCATCAACCCCAAATTGCTGAGATACAGCTTTTATTTTATCCTCCACAGATAAATTTCCACCATTTTCCTTGGTGATTTCAAAGGAATTGCGTATCTTTGCATCGCTATGAGGATTCAGGACGCTATCCTTTCCGCTTGGGTTATTTGCGGATGGAGTTAATGCCGAACCTTGATTCTCGCCCAAGGAATTAGAATCGCCTCTGAAACGATTCCATAGCATTTTTGATTCCGTTAATTCTTTCAACAATTTTGAAGGCTCTATTTGATGGGCACTGATTGAAACTTCATCCTCGCCTTGCTTTACGGTGATTGATTCAAAGTTCAGAATCTTTGTTCCGTCTACTTTCTTGAAAGACTTTACAAACAGATACTTGGTCTGTCTTTCTGCACCTTCTTTAGGAGCAGGCTTCTCTAAGATAACATCTGGACGCTCCAAGGTAGGTTTCAATAGACCAAATCGTTTGATTCTGTCTTCTCTACCAGCCTTTTTATATTGGTTTTCACCTAACTTGATGCTACCTATTGGTGTATTGACACGACCATCCTTGCCGAAATCCTGTAACCAGTTATCCTCTGTATGTTCGAGGATTCTTTCAGGCTCGGCATTATCAGCCATCTGCTGGCGTAAAGACACAGCTTCGTCCTTGGTCATTTGACCTTTCAGCACGGTACGTGGGTCCACTCCCTGTGCCAAGTCTCTCAGCACAAGGTTACGAATATCCTCCAAAGTCATTTTCTTGATGTCCTCTGGCTTCCACTTCGTAAATGTATCAAGAGTCCAATACCAGAACTTCTTCAACCAATTCTTCAATCGGTTGATGATAGTAAGCTCTTTAGCGGTGTCTAACGGATTTTCCTTAATGGCATCCTTCGCCATCTGTTCCAAGATGGCAGCACCGTCCTCACCGGTCAGACGAGCAAAAGCCTCATCGCAAATCTCATCATCGCTCAGATGCTTATAGTTAGGGTCCTCCTTCAAATCAGCAAAAAGTTGTGTCTGCTTAATCAACTCATCGCCATGGGCAATAAGCTCCGGATTCATTTCCTTGGCAGCAGTGCGCCAAAGATGCTGATACTCATGGATAGGAGTATTAGGATTCAGATGCTCCTGGTTCAGCACAATCTCCTTGCCATCAGTGTAGCCATAAACCACACCCATTCCCTGCGCAAACTTAGTATTACCCACGATATTGGCATTGTTCTCGTCAAAGATTACATAGTTGTAATCACCTTCCTTTGCACCGCCAAAGATAGTACCAGCCTTATACTTGATACCAGTGAAGCCAATAGAAGACAGGAACTTACTAACTGCACGACTAGCATTTACATCTTTCCACTTCTTTGTTTTTCTTAAAGCATACATTAGAAAATCATAGGCATTACCGCCAAATGAACCATCAAAAGAAAAACCACGCTTTTTAAAGTCGGCAAAATCTATTTTTAATCGCCTTAATTCTTTAATGATTGTATTCTTCTGTTTATCTGTCAAAGGAGCATCCCAATCAAGATAATCTCCATTATCATCAGGAATATCCACATCATAAAGATAAGCAATATTATCAGGAACAGCTATTTCCTCATTCTTCTTTGCAAGAATATTGCTAAGTTCCTTTAAATCATCATCATCAGGGAACATTTCTAGAGCAGAAGAAAGGTCTTTTCTCATAGCATCCAATCCCTTGTTTACATCTTTATGTTTATAGATATATTGTCTTACCATATCTTTGTTATTGGCAGACATATCTGTCACAAATTCAAAACCGCCATTATCTTTCCTTATCTTGGCACGTCTTGTGTAGTCCTCAGCAATATCCTTAGAATTGGTAACATAACCACCCCAGCCAAATGCTTGTGAACCTTCGCCTTCACCCATGTGGCTAAAATCAAACTTGTCAAAGCTAGCACCAGTACCATGATAAGTGCGCAAGAATCTCACTCCAGGCTGTACAATAGCCTTCAACTGTCTATCCAAATCCTTATATTTAGCAAACAAGGAATCAAGCTTATCTTGATATTTCTTATGAGCCTTATCATTCAATTTACTCCAAACATCATCAGGAATATCGTTTTCAGAAGCCAGTCCATGCTCATCCATGTACTCCTTCATCAACTGAATCTGATAATTGTTACGTTCTTGTCCGGTTGAGTTATAAGCATCCTCTGTCTCCTTAATCTGCTTCTTTAACTCGTTTCTCTTATTGGTCTGCTCGTCAATCTTATATGGGTCAAACTCCGAAGGAAAAGAGCCAGTAAGCACAGCCACATTGTCCTCAAAACTCTTGTCGAGATTGAAAACCTTGTAGTTTCCCCACATCAACCTATTCAGATAGGTACGTTCCTTTCTTGCCAGTTCCTGCTTCTGATAGTACTCCGGCATCTTATTCGGATTGCTCATATCCACCACGGCATACTGCGCCCATTTGTTTGGTCGCAAATCCTTGGCAAAGTTATAAGCATTCTCGGCAGCCTTCTTCTCCTCAGGAGTCTTAATCTTAAATCTCATTTCAGGCTGATTCAGCAGCATGGCAAGATTCAGATTGTCCTGCGCCTCAGCTACCTTCTCCATATCCTCGTTGCTTATCACCCTTACAGGTATTCCAGCCTTCTTAAGCATAGTAGAAACAGCATCAAAAGCCACCTTCTGCGCCTCCGTCATTTCCGATGGCTTCACCTCCTTTATATCGCGATTAAAAGAGGCAAGTGGCACAAGTTTATGAACCCCGACAGCAGTTAAATAGCCTTGTGCGTTAAAGCGAGGATTCAACTCGTAAGCACAAGCATTTTCTTTGTCTACCCAAGAAACACCCTGGCGATACTTCTTTGTACCAAACCATTTTTTTTCGTTTGGATAGAGTTTATCCCCTTTGATGTTAGAAGAAAGCATAGTATATCCATACTCTGGCTTATCCTCCTTATCTTGGTGGAAGTTAAGAAGACGCTCTGCAAACTTCTGCATCTTAGGTTTATCTTCCTCAGAAGGATGCACATCGTTTTCGTATGTATATTCCATATCTGAAATAAAGTCCTGATGAGCACCTTTCTTAATCATTGCATAGTCCGCAAATGGCTTAGTCTTGCGGTCGGAAGACTCTAACCACTTATCGAAGGTAGCCTTAGGCACAGCAGTAACCTTACCAAGTCCCTTCCAGCCCTTGGAGTAGTTGGCAAGATAAGCCTCTGTAGCAGCCTCCTCAGAAGGATAGCCATACATCACCTTATGCTCGTCAAACTCACCAGTCTCTGGGTTCACCTGGTCAACAACATAAACATTACCATCAAAAGAATCAAGGTCAGCAGCATCATTGATGAACATATCAATATGGTCACCATCCACGCCAATCTTGCCCAAGATGTAGCCATAGGTGTCGTGCATGGTCACGCTCCAAGGCTTGCCCTGCTCGTCCTTACCGCTACGTGTCGTGCCCTTCGGTGTCTCTACAGTAAAGTCATAGCCACCGAAGGACAAATGTCCCTTCTTATAGTTACCTGCCTTCTTCTGAGCCTCAGAAGGGTTAGGCTCAGTCTCGGCAATGGCATTCTTTAAACGTTCTCCGAAGGATGCTTCTTGCGGTAGATGTGCGCCTCGAACAACTGAGCCTTCGCCAGGTTCCATGCTGCCAGTCTCTTGTCGCCCTGTGCGTCCGCTATCAGTGCTCTCTCCAGTCTCGGACTGAGAAGATGCTTCTCTGCCACTAATTTCTTCGCCTTGGCGATTTCCTTCATCAACTCCTCTCCATGAAGAGTCGCTACCCAGGCCACCGCCTCCTCCATATCCTTCTTCATTGCTTCTGTCATCATAATCTGCTATTTCTGGTAAAATTGATTTAACATATTCTTTATACTCACGCTCACGTTCCTCAGCCTCCATCATACGGTCGTATTCCATGCCTTCGATGGCGTTAAGTTCGCTTTCAGAAGGCAAAGATAATGTTTTATCTTGAATATACGAATTATATTCTTCGATTTCTGTCTGTCTTTCGATGATTTCACGCTCTTTCTGGGCTTCATACCATTCTTCCTCTGCCGAAAGTTCCTCCTCTGCTGCGGCAATTCGGTTCATAAGTGCCACGTTACGCATATCCTTCACGTTGTCGTAGGACTTGAACATATCGAGCAAGGTGTTTCTCACATCTTGGTCAGAATATCCCATATCCTGCAAGTTTACAGGAAGGTCATTGTACACTCTCACGGCAAACTCGTTAACCGACAAACCGGTTCCTTTCTTGGCAATAAGATAATTGAACTTATTAGAATCATACCGCTTGCCAATACCAAACTTAAAATTACTCTTGCCCAACTCATATTGAAGAGATTCCGGATTCAAGCTATGTGGACTCAAAGATTCAGATACAGCCTCTTCCAAAGTCTGAGGCGTTAAGTCCATAACATCTATAGAGGCATCCTTGTAAATCTCTTTGATTGCTCCAAGGTCATTCTTCTTGAAGGCATCAGCCACAAGAACCTTGCGCTGCTCAGAAGGAGTCAATTCTTCCATCGCCTTGGCTCTCTCCTCCTTATTCTCTGCACTATATAGAGTATTGAGCAACTTATCCTGTGCCTTCAAATCCTTTGCCGATGCAGATAGATTAGCCTGTCTAGCCTCTAACTGTGCCTTGGTAGTGTTCAATTCCTTCAACTGGTCAGCCGAATAATCAATGTCATCATTCATATATTGCTCCAGGGCTTCATTGATACCATCTATCTGTGGCTGCACCTCGTCATTCTGAATATGATAGATGCGCTTGCGCTCAGAGGCAATATAATTGCTAGCCTCATCCATGGTTGGATATTGCTTCTTCAATTCTTTATTGTCTAGCACAGCCACCTCACGCTCATCAGCAGATGTAATTGCGTTCTCGTCCACACCTGCCTTCTCGATTTCAGCCTTGCGCTCATTCTTCAAGGTTCTAGCCTCCTCTGGAGTCATAACCTCCTTGCGGATAGCATTCCAGTTCTTATAACGAGTTTCAAGGTCGGCAATCTGCTCATTAACAAGTGCCAAGTCGTTCTCCACCTTCTGAGCCTTCTCTGGGTCCAAGTCGGCATTGAGAGATAGCCAGTCCTCATATTCAGATGCAGCCTTTCTCTTGTTATCCAACTGTTCCTTGATGTCAGAACGGCTACCACTGATAAGGTTCATCAGTTTACCATGGTCATTGCCAAATTGCTCCTGTAGATACTCAGCTGCCACCTTTGGCTCTGTGTCCTTAGAGGAATAATCAGGCTGTCCCATGCCCAAACCTACGATACCTTCATTATATCGTTGCTTCTTATCTGCATCAGCCTTGGCTGCATCATCGTTGGCACGCTGTGCGTCCTCGGCATCCAGTTCTGCACCAACAGAGGTATCGATGGCATTCTGTCGCCAAGCATTGAACTCATCCTTGGTTACAAATTCCAACTTATTGGGGTCTATTTGCGAATTAACATCAACATCTGTATCTGTCAATATCACACGACCATCTTCTGTATAACCCACAATTTTAACATCAGAAGGCTCATCACCTGCTTCCATAGAAACAGATACAATATCTCCTCGTTTAAACCCACTGCCATCAAACTGAGAACGGAACTGCTTATATCTAGCATCCACCTGCTCAGCTAACTGCTGATTGATGTAATCATCCATAGGAACTGGCGTACCCACTTCCTTGATTTCGGCACTAGAAACCTGCTTGATGGCAGGATTTCCATCCTCATCAGGCACAACCACGAAGCCACCACCATACTCATTGGCTTTCTTCAAGAATACCTGCTGACCAGTAGTAAGGGTAGCTGGAACGATATTTCCGTCTTCCGTCTGATAAGTCCAAAGAAGCTCCTTCAAGGCATCACCATAGCCATCATCAGCATGTTGCAGAGCATCATAAACGCCCTTCTTGGCATCCTGAGCCTCCACATACTTACGCACGGCATCCTGTTGTGCTGTAGTCATTGAGTTGGCACGCTGAGCCACAAACTGCTCCATGTCCTTTCCTTCCTCGTATGCCTTCACCACCACATCCATCATAGCCTCATTATCGGCAAAGGCACGCTTCAATCTAGCCTTTGAAACATCATCGTTATGGTCAATCGCTTTCAAGCCCTCAGCATCCCCATTCTGGTAGGCATTCTGTCCCATCACATAGGCATCAGATTTGCTTTCATTGGATGCAGTAGTGGCATCAGAAGGACTTGAACCGTTCTCCACCGAAGGTGCACCCTCCGCATTTGTTGGCGTTTCACCCCCAACAGGAGGCGTTGGCGGTTCTGTTGGTGGAACATCAGAAGAAACAGAAGCATCTACAGGCTTTTCAGCTGTAGCCTCAGCATTCTGAGCCGAAGCACCACCTTCTTGTGTGGCACCAGGCAGTTCACGCTGTCCCTCAATCAAGTTTTGATTCATCTGCTCCTTTGCATCGTTCATTTCTCGTTTCAGCACGATGTCGTTATAGAGCTGCTTCTGGTATTCCTCCACAAGTTTCTGCTGTTCGGCAGTGCGAGACTTGCCATCACCTTCTAGAGCCTTGCGAAGCGTACCATGCTCCACACCTTGCGAATCCTCGAAGGTGCGCACATACTCCTTCATGATAGGGCTATTCTCGAAAGCACTATCATAGAAGTGGCGATAACTGTTCACCATCTTCTGCTCCTGCTCGGTCAGTTCCATGCCTTTCTGCTGTTTCTGCATGATGTCACCGATGGCACTGGCATTCTGATGAAGATAGATTGCAGCCTTATCCTCGTCATTCAGTTGCTCACCTGCAGCATACTTATCCCTAGCTTGCTCATATATGGTGTTCAGTCTATCCTGCAAGGCATCGGCATGGTAAGCCTTTTCATACTCAGAAGTGATATTCAGCGACTTCTCGAAGTCTAGCTTCTTCTCTGCCTTCTGAGCCTCTTCAAGCGAAGAATACTCTTTGCGGTCGATGATGCCACCATCCTTATTCAAGGTTTCGAGATATACTTTGCCATCATTATCCATTGGCTGCACGATGATAGAGTCGATAACTGGCGAGAAGGAAGAAGGGCGTTTTCCTTCCACCACAGCCATCATCTTTGCCTTCAATACCTCTGGCACGCTCTTATCGTTCATCAGGTTCATGTACTTATCAGAGAGTTGCCCCATCATCTGCACACCTTCACCATCTGCACGATAACCATTGATGCCCAACTTCTCGAAGGCATCACGCAAATCATCATAGCCGAATCTCTTCAACTCGGCAATATCTCGGTCGTTGAAGTCAAACTTGCGGTTAAACTCCTTTGCATCCTTGAATCGGGCATACTTGCCCACCATGCCAGGCAAACCGATGGAAACAAGATTAGCCATACTCTCCAAAGCACTCTCGGCAAAGTCCTTACCTGTAGGTTTGAAATTAGGGTCGCGTGCCATACGCTCCAACATCTGCTGGCCGGTCATGATACCGGAATCAGCAACCTTGCCACCAATATCAGCCAAAATATTGGTAGCCAAACCTCTGCCCTTGCCTATCATATTAGCAATCGTATTACCCTGCATGATAACACCTAAGGCACCCTGTTTACCTCCCTCTAATAAAGTATCAAGTGCTATTTTCCACCCAGAAGGATTGTAAATCTTGCCATTCTCATCAAACTGACCGGTACGATAGATTTCATCAGTAGGCTTGGAGATAGCTGATTGCCCACCGAAGGTTACTGCACCATGAGCTGCACCTGTCTTCAACGCCATTCCCTTACTCTTACCAATGAGAACCTTGGCTGCACGCTCTGCCATCTTGGCTTCCATGCCCTTAGCCATCAAGTCGCTAGCCAGTCTCCCTTCTGCCTTGGCAAGCATACTCTTTGTTACCTTGCCACCTGCGGCACCAGGAAGCCAATAACTCCAAGCATCCCCTGCAAAGGTCAACGCCCAACTGCCTACACGCTCCCAGAAGCCAGGCTGATATTGTTGATTGGCAATATCCTCCAACCAGTTCTGATAGTCGGTCTGTACCAACTTTCGTGTTATCTTGCCCACTATGGTATTGCCCAATCCAGTATTCATTATATACTCCGCACTACCCTTTGGTATCATATTCTTCACCTCCAACTGATTGAGCTGAGCCTTCAACACTTCATCAATCATCGGCTTAAACTGCTTAGGGTTTCCGCTCAGAGTTCCATTCATGCCATATCGCTGCATCACCTTGAAGGCTGCATTGCTCATATCGTTCAGAAACTGAGGATTCTTGTAAAGACCATTAAACTTCTTCTGCAATGCACTGAGAGTTTTCTGAGGGTCTTTGGCTTGATTAGCCTCATACTGAGAAGCGATGGCAGTACCAAGGCGAAGACTGGCTGGAATATTCTGACTTCCTGCCATACCTTCATTAAAAGCCTTACTTCCTGCCTCCTGCGCCTTGTTATACTCGTCCACCACTGAAGGATTCACATACTTGCTAATAACATCTGAAAGCGCATCATTGATGTCTTGGTTCATCAGTCTGTCCTGTACATGCTCATCGTGAGAATAGAGGCGAGTAGCGATGCCTTCAGCGATGTTTCGATAGTTCTGACCATACTTCTGCACAAGGCTCTCAACCATGGCTGGCTTCAAGTAGTGAGCCACATAATCATCATAGCTTACACCCATAGCCGAAGCCTCCTGCTTCAACTTATCTTGCACATCATGGCTATACCATTGAGCCTCGATATTCTTTTCGGCATCCTGTACGGTATCATCTGCCAAAGAAGAAACCACCTTGTTGGTCACTTCAAGAGCCGAACGGTTAGCGTATCTGTTCAGAGCGTTCTGTGTGGCTTGTGTAGCCTCTTCAGGATTCATACCCTCGGCTTCAAGGTCAGCCACGAAGTTCTCAAAATAGTCGCCTTCCTTATCTGGTCGCTTCTTCCAATCTTCAAGATAGTTAGCAAACTTGGCATCCATCAAAGTATTGTCGTTCACTACGCTAGGGATAGAAGGAGCTGGCTGCTGCATCGGCTGTGCTTGCTGCTCATTACCACCAAGAAGCATACTGGTAATTATGCCACCCATTTTCTGCTCCCTACCGATATTACCTGCATCCACCTTCGGCATCATGCCGAGTGCTTGCGAAATCAAGCTAGGCTTCTTTAGCTCGCCTCGCTGATACTCATCATTCAGCTGTGCCAAGTCCTTGAAGTTGCCCGGCTTGTTGTCAGGAGAGTTGAAAGCATCAAGTACCTCCTGAGGATATTGAGACTGTTCTGTTCCCTGAGAAGATGAAGAAGGAGAAGGCTTCTTGCCTACCTCGTTGATAGGGGTAGCGTTTCCACTGGTATCATACCAAATGTAACCTTGCTTACGATATTCTCCCACATCCTCGATAGGCACATCCACCTTCTGCTTCTTATCGTCAAACATGGTGATATAGCCACCCTCGAAGTCCTTGGCGAAGTTATCCATGCCTCGCTGCTGAACAACCTCGTCAGGGATGTCATACTCGTTGTTGTCCTTATCCCATACGTGATAAGTCAACTTAGATTTGTTGTCTTTGTCTGCCATATATTATGTTATTTTCTTTGATACTTAGAATAATCTACCTTTGTGCTCGAAGTACCCTTGGCTGGTTTTCCACCATAAGGGCGAACGGTTCGCTTCTTTCCCTCCTTAGCCATCTTAGCCCTAGCATAAGCGGATGCCTGTTGTCGGTTATACTTGTTTGCCCACGTTCCACCTCTGCCATCAGTATTGCCACCGATGTTCATGCCATTGTGGGTAGCCCATTCATTCACATGCTTCTTGAAAACAGGGTCGTTCACATAGTTGGTATTGAAATCGTCCGCTTCCTTATCGGCTTGGTTGCCTCTGTTGGCTTTCTCGGTCTCAGCAACTATCTTACCTACTTGCGCTTTCTTCACTGTCACACCTGCGGCATGTTCAGCAGCTCCTGCATTCGCATTGTTGGCTTGGGCGGTAAGCAAGTTGCTCTTCTTTCCTCTCAGTTCGTCTTCCGTCTTGGTCTTGGCGGTAGAAAGACCTGCTGCTGCATTAGAAGCAGCTTGCCTTGCCTGTTCGGTCTTCACCTTTTCTGGTGTCAAAGCATCCTCCTGTGCCTTCTGCGAACCACGATAAGCAGCAAGGGCATCATTAGCCTTAGCTGCTGCCTCTGCTTGCATCTGTGCTTGCTTATTGGCTCTATCTTTCCAGATGTTCGCAATCATCTGGTCATATCCCTTTTGTCGAAGGGCATCTGTGCCTTCTCTCAGTTTGCGCTGGCGTTCCGTTAATGCCTGGGCTGATTCTACCTTCTGCTCAGGAGCACCGATAGCTGTGCCGAAGAAGTTGCCGATATGTTGGAAGAGGTTGCCTAACTGTTCCCATTTGGCTTGCCTCTCGGCTTTCTTCTGCAAAGCAGCATTGGCTGCTATAGTCTTATCCACATCACCAAGAGATTGAAGCCATGGCATAAAAGAAGCCCAATCGCCATTGCCATTCTTCTCGAAGTCCCTCATGATGTCATAAGGCTTCATCTGCTGCAAGAGAGGATTCTGCTCTATATCGGCATAAGGTTTGCTCCAATCAATCGAAATACCTTGGTTTGGAGTTACCTCGGTTACTTCCTCGGTTGGTTGCTGAGTGAAGGATGGCTGATTACCAACCACCAATCCATTTGTATCTATTGGAGCTGTTGCAGTTGTAGAAGTAGCTTGTGCTGCTGCACTATCCCCACTTGGCTGTGTCGGTGTCTGCACAGAAGAAGAAGTTGCTGGCTCAGATGGTGCTGACTGCCCATCATCATTGGATGGAAAATCGGTTATAGGTGTCACAGCCGTAGCTGGACGCTTTGGAGTTAAATCGTCACTCATAAATCCCATATCTACCTCCTTTCCTTACCACGGCAAACTACTTGCAGCACTAGCCAAACCACTAGCTGCACCTTGAATGGCTTGCGCCTGAGCCAAACCCTTTTCCTTCTTGGCGGTAGCAATGTAGTTGGTCATTTGGTCTATCTGAGAATCTGCGGTGTTCCATACATTCTCTTTCTGTTGGGCACCTTGCACAGCAGCTTGTTGCATCATGTTGCCCACTTGCTCATTGGCTGCTTGTTTGCTCAGTGCCACAGATTCATCACTACCACCACTCACTATGTTGGTATTCTTGGCTTTCTGCGTGGCATTATCCAGCACCTTCTGGGCGTTGGTCACTGCCACCTGGTTCTCGGCTGTCTGTGTCGGGTCCTGATAATAAAGATTATCACGGTGGTCCTTCACCTGCTGCATACGATTCTCAAAGGTCTTGATGTATTCGTTGTATGCAGCATTTTGTTTTTTGGCTGCTAGAGCACCACCTACAGCTGAGGTAACGCCACCAGCAATACTTCCTATAAGTCCCATAAAATTCGAATTTAATGTTTAAACAGTGCTAAAGTAATGCGTTTTTCTCGCCTATCTGTGATAAGTTGCGCAACTTGAACAACAAGTTTCGTTATTTTTCACTATATTTGCACCCGAAAACTATCAGTAATCATTTAAATTCTTAGAATATGGCAACAAAAAAAGATAATAACAATGAGCCGAAACCAAAGCGAAAGAAGACAGGTGGACGCAAGGCTGGCACGGCAAACAAGATAACGAAAACGGTACGTGAAAGCCTTAGCGATGCCATCACTGGCTATTTCAACGGCATCAATGAAAAAGGCTACTCTCTCGCCAATGACCTCATGCAGATAGAAGAACCTGCCGGACGCTTGGCTATAGTAGCAAAGTTCCTCCCATACGTTGCTCCAAAGCTTCAATCCATATCATTCAACAATGATGAGCATCGAAGCCTGTCCGTGGAAGAGTCCTTCATGGAGCTGGAAGAGAAATTTGAGAAACAGGAGACCACCATCAACATCAAGAATCTTAAGATTGTTAATAATGGCTAAATACGAAAAATGGGTAGCCCTCTCTAAAATTTCTGCTACTTTAGAGAAGACTACCCTATGGTATGAAATTGACTGAATCCGTCAAATATTAAGTTTTATTGGCACAATTTTAAGATATATTAGCTACTTTTTATCCCTCATGCGCTCAAAATACTTCGTCTGGTCTTTGGTGATATTCTTCACCTTAATCTGTATAGTACAGTTCTTAGGCACTGTATCATTGATATTATCCATCAGTTGCTGGATAATATCATCCGTGTTCAGGTAGCCCATGCCTTCCACATGGCCAACCACCTCACCCATGAAGTAGGCATCAGCACTGAGTTCAAATGTTTCCTCCACCTTTTCAAAAACAGGCGCATGATACTCCTGTATTCGTCTGCTTGGGTCATTGGTAAAGAAAATCTTCTCCACCACCTTCTCATTCAGTTCCCAGGCTCTGGAGAAATCAGGCTTCACATAGCCCATGGTAATCTTGTGAGTACTGATGTGATTCATCGCAAAACCTATCTCTTCATAATTGGCACCAATATCATTTTGAGCTATGGTAGCCCAAGTATGGCGAAAAGTATAAGGTGTTAACTTCAATTCACTATCCTTCAATGTATTCACACAGAATTTCTTTAGAAACAGGCACAAATTACCGTCCATCGACCTGCTGCAACCATAGCTTTTGTGAAAATTAAACAGATAAGGGTCTTCTTTATCTGAGAAATACTTCATCATGGTAGGTATGAGCATATCTGGTACTTTCATTTCTATATAAGCTTCATCAGCTCTAACCGTTCGTGTCTTCTGTCGCTTGTAATGCAAAATACCATCGTAATAGTCAACTTTCTTCATTTCATATAGGTCAGCCACATTGATTCCTGCAAGACACAATACCATCTTGCACACATCCACAGCCAAGCATTCCGTCTTAGAAGAAGGAATCACAGAAAAAATCCTTCTGCAATCCTCCATCAAGATAGCACGCTTTTTGGGAATAGCATGCTTATGATACTCTACTTTAGTCCAAGGATTCACTTTTATCCTTACGATGTCGTTATCATAATCATTATATTTAGCCACACCTGCCTTGAACATCTTTTTTAGGAACTGAGGATAGTAAGATTTCTTTGCCTTGGAATCCTTCATACTATCTATCCATCCTTGCACAAGTTTGGTGTTCAATTCACTAAACATTACCTTCTCAGAACCACAATATCTTTCTATACTATTCAGGGTATTGCGATAATTGACAAGAGACTGAGGTTTCAATGTTTCAGACAATTCATCAATATATTCTCTTGCAAAGTCTGAGAAACACACATCTGCCTCGTTCTGTTCTAGATAGTCCCTAACCTGTTCAGCACTCCAAGAACGGATGTCTAGCTTATTTAGCTTGAACATCCATTCTTCAATTATTTGGTTCAGTGGATTTAGCACAAAAGAATCCTTCACATCATGAGAACCCTTCACGATGCCTTTCTGTCCCACCATCTTGTTCGTCTTAATATAAAGCGACCTACGATTATGAGTCATTCGAATGTACACTTGGTAAAAACCATCTGACCTCTGATGCTGAACAACAATTTTAAATGTAGCCATAGTTATTTTATTTTCAAAGCTATTTCAAAACAAACGCTCTCATTTGTCACGTTTAACGTGTCAAACGTTTCTAAAACACTATACTTCTGACTATCTAGAAATCAGCCATTTACGCTAACTCCTCAAATATCAGATAATTACGAAAATATGATTTCTAATTTCCAAACTAAATTCATTTATTATTAACTTTACTAAAGTTTAAACACGTGCTCGTAAGGCAAGTCCATGTGCTTGCCGATGCTGGTTACGATGACGCCAGCCCCCTGCTCCTTCGCCTCTGCCATCATGATTTCGCCCATAATGCGGGAGTTGTTGTCGTCGAGGTGACTGATTGGTTCATCGGCGAGGATGAAGTCGAAAGGCTGACAGAGGGCGCGCATCATGGCTACGCGCTGCTGCTGTCCGAACGACATTCTGCCTATCTTAGCATCCACCTTGTCGGCAATGCCGAGCATATCAAACCACTTGAGAATCTGCTCACGGGTCTTGAAGCCCGTAAGCTTATTCTTGATTTCCACGTTCTCCATCGCCGTAAGCTCAGGGAAGAGACGGAGTTCCTGAAAGAGATGACTGATGTGACGCTTTCGCATCTCCACCCAATCAGAAACCTTATAGTTGGCGGTAACATCATGATCAAACATCACGCTTCCGCTGTAGTCGTGACGATAGCCGAGCACGTAGCTGCAGAAAGTACTCTTTCCGCTGCCACTCTCCGCTTCTACAAGATAAAGATGTCCCTTCTCGAAGGTAACATCCTGCTTCCATATCTCCGAATTCAGGTCGTCACGCTGGGCGAAGACCTGCGGGAGAACGGAATGAAGCTGAATCTTTTCCACCTTATTATTTAATGAATGTATAATTAATAATGTATAATGTTTATTTACCCTTTTACCTTTAAAGTATAGACCACGGAAGTGAGATTTCCGAAGATTGGGGTGAGCAGACCGGTTACGGTAGAGATAGCATCGTCCTTGCCAGAGCCATCACCATTGGAACTCTTGGTTAGATTGATGACCATCGCCAGTTTCTGACCCACGATAAGCTTCTGGATCTTCGCATCTATCGGATGATTGCTTGACTTCACGGCATATTGGGCAGAGAGTTCGTCGCTACCGCTGAAGAACTGCTTGTCGTCGGTTACTCCGAAGTAGAAAGAAGTCTTGCCATCGGTATAGAAATAGGAATTCTTGCCCCAGTTGGCAATCTTGGCACCCGGAGGACAGGAAGTCTTCCAGTAGTCCACATCGCCTAACCATTTGCTATGAGCCAACTTAGCAGCCATCATCATCTTCATGCTTGCATCGCCCAAGGTTGGCATCATGATAGCCATATCGCCATCCACACTACGCATGATATTATCCATATCCACCGCCTGGTTGATGCCCATCAGGAGAGTCTGCAGACTGCGGTTGCTCTGCATCATCGGGAGGAATTGTTCGCCCTTCACATTCATAAAGATACCCGCCAGAGCATCAGCAGGCATCGACTTCACATAATTGCCCTTGATGGGACGATAGTTCTGAAGAGCCTTCTGAAGAGCCTCATCGATTGACTTATTGAAAGAGAAAGTCTCGCCCTGAATCTGCAGGATGCCCTCCTTCACGTTCATCTCGGCAGCAATAACCACCTGTGAAGGGTCGGTATCCTTAGGGGCACCCAGGGTGAATGGAGCCACAAACTTTTCCGGCAGAGCCTGCGCCTGTGCCACCATCGCCATCGGAGACGAAATACCCGAAAGACGATCGAACATAGGAGAAGCCGTAATGCCATCCTCTTCATCAGCCTTGAGATATTTCACCATCTGCTGCTGCAGCTGAGCCTGGGCATCAGCCACCACAGGACCCATCACGAGGAGAGCCTCATCAGAATATCCTACGAGCCAGGAATTCTTCAACACAGAGAAATGGAAGCCTTTTCGTTCAGTTACTTCGGTGGCAATATGCTTTTTGGCGAGAGTTGCGAGCCAATCAGAAACGCCATCCTCGCTGCTCACCTTGGCACAGAGTCCCAGGTTGCCATCGGCCGTTTCGAAGAGATACAACTTCTCGCTTACATCGATGCCGCAATTATCTACGTCATCTACATGGAGCAAAGTTTTCAGCATGCCCGCCTTATCCTCGTCGCTTTTATCAGCAGTCATCTGCTTCATGTCAACGGAGATAAGTGCAGTACTTTTCTTAGGAATGGCATTGAGGTAATCGCTGCCAGAACAGGAGCTTAGCAATAAGAAAGTTATTGCTAAGCTCATAAAAACCAAGTTCTTATACAATCTTTTCATCACAAAAACTAACACTTATGTATTTTTTCTTATATCATCTTTGTTATAGTCTTCTTGCGATATGCGCCATGTGAACCGCCACCAAGCCTGCCGTTTCCGTGCGAAGTCGGCTGGTTCCCAAGGATACGCTCTCGTAACCATTCTCTAGGGCAAGACGAACCTCATCGATGGAGAAATCGCCTTCCGGCCCTACCAATACCGTAATATCAGCAGAGGATGCATCGTTGCCTTCAGCACTATCAGAGAATGACGAGATTTCCTGGAAGAAGTCTTTCTTCTCTATCTCCTCGTAGCAATGGCAGATGAACTTTCTGCCCGGACGAGGCTTCTGGATGAACTCCTTGAAACTCTCCAGTTCGTTGACCACCGGTTTCCAAGCCTTATGACTCTGCTTCACGGCAGATATCACAATCTTGTCGATTCTTGGTGTCTTCACCACCTTACGCTCAGAAAACTGGCAGTTGAGGAAAGAGAGCTCATCAAAACCGATTTCCGTAGCCTTCTCCGCCATCCACTCGATGCGCTCCATCATCTTGGTAGGAGCAATCGCCAGATGGATATGGCCCTTCCAGGCACGCTTCTGCGGCATCGTTTCCTTGATTTCATAGAGACAGCGCTTGCTGGAAGCCGCAGTCACCTCGGCACGATAGAACGAACCTTCCCCATCCATAAGGAAAATCTCGTCACCGCCCTTCAATCTCAGCACACGGAGCGCATGAGTAGCCTCCTCGGCAGGCAATTCCACCTGGGTTGCTGCCTCAGGCACATAGAAATATCTAACCTCTTTCATAGAAATATCAAATCTCTTTCTTTGAAATATCTTATTTCTTTCTTGAAATATCTAATTTCTTTATGTTACTTCTTATTTTTTTCCTCACGGCGCTTCATCTCATCGCGGATGAAGGAAGCACCCTCGTAGTTTTCTTCCTCCACAGCCTTATCCAACGCCTTCTGCAGCAGAGAATCAGGCAAACTCATGATAGGGAGAGCCACACTCATCACTTCCTTATTAAAAGGTGTAGAGAACTTCTGGAGCACCTCCAGAGGGGCGCACATCTCGAAACCACTTGTCAACGAAAGCAACACGGCTGTTTCCGGAAGAAGTTCATAGCCTTTGCCGGTTATCGTATTTACCAGTTTTGCCTTGAAGCCACGATCTTGAATACCCTCGAACTCAATGCGGTAATGGGTTATTTCCTCATCTTTCAGCACCTGTGCAAACACATCAACCAGATGATTTCGGGTTTCTTCAGCCTTATGCTCATGCCGTTTGATTTCGCTCGCCATCTCCTTAGCCAACACAATAGAGAGCGCACGGGTCTCCGCCATGTCGGTAAGCGTGATTACGCAGGCATCATCTGCCTCTGGAATAGAAAAAGTCCCTTTATAAATTAATTTATACATCATTATTTTGTCTCCTTCTTTGGTCTGAACAATACGGCGAAGGCAACTCCGACCACAAGAGCATAACCTGCGAAGATAAACCAGCAAGTCTGCCAATCGCCCATCAAATATCCATTTTCCCAGTGACAGTAATGGTTAATCACCTGTCCTGCAAGAATTGTGCCAATAGATGCACCCAAGCCATTGGTCATCAGCATGAACAAGCCCTGAGCAGATGCTCTGATCTTAGGCTCGCACTTCTGGTCTACGAAGAGGCCACCCGACACGTTGAAGAAGTCGAAAGCCACACCATAGACGATGCAGGAGAGCACGAAGAGAATGACACCAGGGAATGCAGGGTTGCCCAATCCGAAGAATCCGAAACGGAACACCCATGCAAACATGGCGATGAGCATCACTACCTTGATGCCATAACGCTTCAGGAAGTATGGAATCAGGAGGATGCAGAGTGCCTCTGCCACCTGAGAGATTGATACCAGGAGGGTGGCATTGTTGGCTGCAAATGTATCAAGCATGCTTGGATCACCCTTGAAACTGGTGATAAATGGAGTAGCATAACCATTGGTTACCTGCAAACTCATGCCGAGCATACATGAGAAGATGAAGAACAGCGCCATCTCACGACTCTTGAAGAGCTTGAAGGAATCGAAGCCCCAGGTCTCCACCCAACTGCGAGCTTCCTTCTTGACCAGCGGACACTGAGGCAGACTGAAGCAATAGAGGAAGAGCACGATGCTCAACGCACCAGAAACGAGGAACTGGAGGTGGGTATACTGGAACTTATAAGCATTTTCCGAAAAGAGGAACATGAACGAGCCATGATCCCAGGTAGCACAGTTGACAATCCACATGGTGGCAATGAAGCCCACGGTGCCGAAGACTCGGATAGGCGGGAAGTCCTTGATGGTATCCAACCCATGATTTTTCAGGATAGTGAACGCCGAAGTATTCGACAGTGCCAGCGTAGGCATATAGAAAGCGACGCTGAAGGTATAAACCGTCATGAAGAGAGCCTCATCAGGCATGGCACTCGCCTCTCCCATCAGGAACAGCCCTATCATCGAGAGACCCGCCAGCAGATGGCAATAGCCCAGGAGTCTCTGCGGCTGGATATACTTATCCGCCACAATACCCATCAAGGTAGGCATGAAGATAGATACTATACCCTGAATGGTATAGAACCAGGAGATTTCTGCACCCATTCCGGCCTTGCCGAGATAGTTGCCCATAGAAGTGAGATAGGCTCCCCAAACAGCGAACTCCAGGAAGTTCATCACTGCCAAACGTACTTTTAGATTCATATCCTTAAATTCTTTTTCTTTGGTTTAAATTTATTTTTCTGCAGATTGCATCCTTTCGCTTTTACGGGATTGCATCCTTTCGTTATCAACTGGATTGCTTTGCAGATTATATCTTGCAAAGATACACAAATTATCTTAAAGAACACAGATTTTTGAAGATTTTCCTTCGGAAAGCTAGCTTATTTAACAAATAATATGTAATTTTGCACCCGAAATCAAAATATAAAAGAGATAATGTTAGTAAAGTTTTTCCTTACGTGTAACAAGATTGGTGCCTTTACCCTGGGTGGAGGCTACGCTATGATTCCCATCATGGAACAAGAATTCGTGGATAAGAACAAATGGATGGACAAACAGGAATTCATGGACATCATGGTGGTGGCTCAAACCACTCCAGGCATCTTTGCTATCGATATGGCTAGCCACATCGGTTACAAGCTGAAGGGGGTATGGGGCGGCATCGTGGGTGCTATCGGCATTGCCCTTCCTTCCATCATCGCCATCCTCATCATCGCCATGTTCTTCCAGCAGTTCAAGGACAATTACTGGGTGGGCAAGTTCTTTGCAGGAGTTCGTCCTGCCGTGGTAGCGCTGATTGCAGCTCCCTGCTTCAAGATGGCAAAGACGGCAAACATCAACCGCTACAACATCTGGATACCAGTAGTTTGCTGCCTGCTGATTGCCGCATTCGGCATCTCGCCTATCTATATTATCATTGCAGCCGGCGTGCTGGGATGGCTTTATGGAAAGTTTATAGTTAAAAGTTAATAGTTTATAGTTTTATAGTTAGAAAATGCTATTTTTAAAGTTATTCCTGATATTTACCAAGATTGGTACATTTAATTTTGGTGGCGGATATGCGATGCTTTCGCTCATCCACAACGAGACCGTAGTGAAGAACCACTGGCTCACCAATGCCGAGTTTACGGATATTGTGGCTATCAGCCAGTCAACCCCGGGACCTATCGGCATCAACTGTGCCACCTACGTGGGCTATACCGCCTGTCTTCATGCCGGTTATCCTACCTGGGCAGCCTGTTTGGGTTCCTTCCTGGCCTCCCTCTCCATCATGTGGTTGCCCTTCATCATCATGATTCTCATCAGCCGCTATCTGATGACCCATAAGGATTCCAAGATTGTGAAGGATATCTTTGCCGGACTCCGTCCTGCCATCATCGGACTGATAGCTGCTGCTGCCATACTTCTGATGAATAAAGAGAATTTCGGATCGCCAACCGACAATCCATTTGCTTTCGGAGCCAGCGTAGCACTCTTTCTAGGTGCATTCTATTTCACCAAAGCCAAGAAAGCAAATCCGATTTTGCTGCTTTTCATCTGTGGAATCATTGGGTTGTTTATCTTCTAAACAACCCAAACACCTTCAAATAGGCACAAAAAAAAATTGATTGTCTCACGACAACCAATCTTTTATTAACCTTAATAATCTAATACCATGAAAAACACGATGCAAAGTTACAAATAATCTCGTAACCTGCAATAATTTATTGTAAAAAACTTCAGGTATTTAACTCTCCTTAAAGCTTTTACCATTCCAATTAAACTTTCTTTGCAATTTTATGACATTTACCGTCTTTTTGTCATCTGCCGAAAGCAATGGCGAAGCCAATCGAACCACCAGTGCATTCTCGTTCTGCAAGAGCAAAGCACTCACCATCTTAGGCTCAATCATCGCCTTTAAATCAGCAAAGCGACTTTCGCTCATCGTATCGGGTTTCTGAACGAGCGTTTCTGCCAAATCTTCCATGCGCTTGCCACCCAAGAACGGGTTTGCACCAAGTGCCTTCCATTCCTGACTGAAGAAATAGAGTTCACTCTCCTTCTCTGGTCCGGCGAACGATTTGACCACACAGAGCACCGAGTCGCCATTTTCCATTGGCAACTTCTTCATCTGCAAAGTAGAAACCTTGCTCATGCGCACCTGCACGAAGTCCTGGGTCAGCGTATCCATCACGCTCACCTCTCCCAGCAGGTTCTTCACCTCAGCCTTCACGCCCATCTCCTGCAACTCTGAAAATTCCAGTCGCAGGTTACTGTTGAGAGTAGGCATCATCGAATCGGGCATCGAAACCAGCAAGTCTTTCATCGACTTGGCTTCCATGCCCAGGCTTGCAGTCAGCAAGCAAGCCAACATTATATATTTTATCTTCTTCATCACTACAATTCCTTAGACCACTTCTTTCCCCAAGGAGTAAAGAGCCATGCAAGAAAGGCCAATGCTACTATTGAGCACACGGCGAAAGTTAAAGCCAATGTATTCATATTATTTATCTTTTAGAAATTAATAAACCAATCACAAATAAAATGACAGTCAAAAACACACCCCAAAAAATCGCCCAGTAAGAATCCACCAGATTGGTCTCAACAATACCAAACAGAGCAGCCAATCCACCTAATACCATAACGGTAAAAGTGGACTTACTCATATCAAAGAAATACTTCACGACGCTTTCTCTGACAAACTTTGCTTTTTCCTTTTCTTCTTTTGCAGTCATATTTCTCTATTTTCCGACAAAAGTACAGAAAATAATTGTAATCTGCAAGTTTTTTCGTGTTTTTCTATCCAACAATCACTAAAAAAACGAAAAAGAGGAAAGTGTTCTCTCATTGAAACACTTTCCTCTCAAATTATCTAATTCATTAATCGTACTATCTTAACGATAGAGGGATTTACTCCTCAACAGCAGCCTGCGCCGCAGCCAAACGTGCGATAGGCACACGGAATGGAGAGCATGAAGCATAGTTCATACCAACCTTAGCGCAGAACTTAACTGATGAAGGCTCACCACCGTGCTCACCGCAGATACCTGTGCGGAGGTTAGGACGGGTAGCACGACCATTCTCTACAGCCATCTTGATGAGCTGACCAACACCCTCCTGGTCGAGAACCTGGAATGGG